>OCZT010002071.1_pt1 | contig 20785 bp, 18 predicted proteins | sample 1539031 | NCBI WGS metagenome assembly OCZT01 (sample SAMEA3539308, study PRJEB22396) | soil metagenome | biome: tundra; feature: field; material: soil | place: USA | collected 2010-05 | depth 0.15 m | reverse complement strand
AGATATTGGCGTGACTGGAGTTCAGACGTGTGCTCTTCCGATCTACGAAATCGGCATGCGGCACCGGGGACGGATGGACGCCGGTGGCAACGAGCCCCGCAATGTGTGCAATATCGGCGAAGAGCAGGGCGCCGACGCTGCGGGCAATTTCGCCCATGCGCGCAAAGTCGATGACGCGCGAGTACGCGCTGGCGCCGACCGTGATCATCTTGGGCTTTTCACGCAGGGCGACGGCGGCCAGCTCGTCATAGTCGATGAGGCCGTTGTCCTCGCGCACGCCATACTGGCAGAAGTTGTAGAGCTTGCCGGAGAAATTGGCGGGGTTGCCATGCGTGAGATGGCCGCCGTGGCTGAGGTTCATGCCGAGGAGCTTGTCGCCGGGCTGCAGCACCGAGGCATAGACGGCGGTGTTGGCCTGCGCGCCGGAGTGCGGCTGCACGTTGGCGTGCTCGGCGCCGAAGATTTGCTTGGCCCGGGCGATGGCGAGGAGCTCGACCTGGTCGACAAACTCGCAGCCGCCATACCAGCGCTTCGCGGGGTAGCCCTCGGCATACTTGTTGGTCAGCACGCTGCCCTGGGCCTCGAGCACGGCGGGGTAGGTGAAGTTTTCCGACGCAATGAGCTCAATGTGGCTCTGTTGGCGCGCGAGCTCGGCGGAGATCGCAGCGAAAATTTCAGGGTCGAGGGTTTTGAGCGGCGCGGCGTTGAGCATGGGAAAGATATTCGATTTTGAATTCCCGAATTCCGATTGCAAGACAACTGGCGGGTGCGCCCGCACAATCGCAAACCACCCCGCGGAAACGGGCATCAGGCCGGCTTGGCGGCCAGCAGGACCCTGAGCGCCTCCAGCAAGGAAGGCAGGGCCTCGACCATCTCATCCCGGGCGGCTTCGTAGATCTTGAGCGTCCCGCCGTAGGGATCGCAGATCTCCTTGTCGCTTGCCTCCGGCATGAACTCGCGAAACAGGAAAAGGTTCTTCGGCGCGGGCTCAGCCTGCAGCTGGATCATGGCGCGGTGGGACTCGGTCATGCACAGCACGACGAACGCGTCATCGAGCATCTGCTGCATGAGCGGCTGGCTGCGGTGCCCGGAAATGTCGATGCCGGCCTTCCTCAGCGCGATGACCGAGTTTTCCGAGACCAGTTCGCCCGTGCGGGCGGCGACGCCGGCGGAGACGATCCGGAGCGAGCGCAGTGGCGCGGGCCGGGCGGCAAAGGCGTGCGACAACAGCCCGGCGGCCATCGGACTGCGACAGATGTTGGCCGTGCAAACGACGAGGACAGTGGCGGGCGCGGGCATCGGGAACAACCTAACGGATACGGTTTTGGGTGAAAGGCAAAGTCCGATTGCCCGCCAGGCCGCCTCAGAGTTTCCGCAGCGCGAGCAGGGCGCGGTGCAGGTGCACGGCGCGCTGTAACGCGTAGTCGATCACCGGCGGCGGTGCCGCGGGGGTCGCGGCGGTGGTTTCGTCCGCATCGCTCGCGTCGGGATCCCCGGTCGTCGCGTCGCCGGGCGCCCCGGTGCGTTCCTGGGCGATGGAGGCCTCGTCATGACGGGGTTTGACGGAGCTGTCGGTCAGGAGGGAATCGAGCGGCGTGCCGTGCTCCAGCGCGTCGTAGGCGACCCGCTCGGCGGCCGGGGAAATCTTCAGGGCGATGTCGGGTTCAAACCGCGGCGAGGTCGCGCCGAGCGTGACGAGGCCGGCGGGCGGCGCAATCGCGGCGAGATAGGCGAGGAGGGCGGGTGCGGTCTCGGCGTTGACGAGCACGAATACGGGCGTGGTCGCCGTGCAGTGAACCTTGAGCCAGGCTCCGAGGGCGGGTGCGGCGCTGTCATCACCGCGTGCGTAGCGCAAATCCAGCACGACGGCGCCGGGCTTGCCGGACGCGGCCGGCAGATCGGCGGGAAGCGAGTGCACGCGGCAATACGCGAGGCCGTGGCCGAGGTCGCGCTCGAGGCGGGCGGGGGCGGCGAAGCTGAGGCCGGGCGCGGCCGCGAGGAGCAGGGCGAGCAGGAATCTTTTCATCGGCGATTGAGCTGGCGGGCGCCGATATCGCGGCGGAAATATTTGCTGGCGCATTGGATCGCATCGCAGGCGGCATAGGCGCGGGCGGCGGCCTCGGCGAGGGTGGGGGCGAGGGCGGTGACGCCAAGGACCCGGCCGCCGTTGGTCACGACCTCCCCGGCGGGATTTTTCGCGGTGCCGGCGTGGTAGATGAAGGTCGCGGGTGGCAACGCGGAAGCCGGGGGCAGGGTGATGACGTCGCCTTTGCCGTAGGCGTCGGGGTAGCCCTGGGCCGCGATGACCACGCAGAGCGCGTAGCCCGGTTTGACCTCCAGTTTCACCCCACCGAGTTCGCCGCGGACGGCGGCCCAGAGCAGCGCGAGCAAGTCGGTGGCCAGGCGCGGCAGGACGGCCTGGGTCTCGGGATCGCCGAAGCGGGCGTTGTATTCGATCACGCTCGGCCCGGTGGGTGTGAGCATGATGCCGATGAAGAGCGTGCCGCGAAAATCGATGCCCTCGTCGGCGATGGCGTTGACAGACGGACGCACGATTTCGCGCTCGATGCGGTCGAGCAGCGCAGGGGTGACCACCTCGGCGGGCGAGTAGGCGCCCATGCCGCCAGTGTTCGGTCCGATGTCGCCGTCGCCGATGCGCTTGTGGTCCTGCGCCGTCGGCAGCATCACATAATCGCGGCCCGAGACGACCACGAGCTGCGACGTCTCCTCGCCGAAGAGGCAGTCCTCAATCAGAATCCGGCTGCCAGCGGCGCCAAATTTATTGCCCATCAGCATGTCGCGCACCGCTGCTTCGGCCTCGGCGAGGGTGGCGGCGACGATCACGCCCTTGCCCGCGGCGAGGCCGTCGGCCTTGATGACGATGGGGATTGGCCGCGTCTTGAGATAGGCGAGGGCCGGCGCGATTTCGCGGAAGAAGGCGGCGCCGGCGGTCGGGATCTGGTATTGCAGCAGGATCTGCTTGGTGAAAATCTTCGACGCCTCGAGCCGGGCGCCGTCGGCTTTCGGACCATATGCCGGAAGGCCGAGCTTTGTCAGCTCATCGACGAGCCCGAGTGACAGCGACACCTCGGGGCCGACGACGACAAATTCAATTTTCTCGCGTTGCGCGAGGGCGACCAGCCCGGGGATGTCGTCCACGGCGAAGGGAAAGCACGGCGCGTCCTGCGCGATGCCGGCGTTGCCCGGCGCGCAGATCACGTGTGGCTTGGCGGGTGAGCCGAGCAGCGCGCGGACGAGTGCGTGTTCGCGTCCGCCAGCGCCGACGACGAGGACTGAATGGGGAAGAACGGGAGAAGGCACGGGGACGGAATGTGGAAACGCGGAGGCTTGCGGGCAAGCGGACAAATGTAGCGCCCGTTTCGGTCGGTTCGGGAAATTATGCAGAACGCGGAAAGAGATTGGGCGCAGCAAGTCTGCGCCCAACCTACAGCACCTGCAGTTTTTTCCGGTAGAACGCCACGACCTCGGCGGGGTCGTCGGTGAAGAGGATGTAGTCGGCCATCCAGGCGGGGGCGCGCTGGGTGCGGATCATCTCGCGGACCTGCCGGCGGAGATCGCCCCAGAACTTGGCGTTGAAAAACACGTAGGGCACGCGCGGGCGGATGCCGAGCTTGAGGTTGCACATCTCGATGCCGATCTCCTCCAGCGTGCCGACGCCGCCGACGTTGAAGATACAAAAATCCGCCGCTTCGAACCATTTCTGCCGGAAGTGGCGTGAAGATTCCTGGAAGGTGTTGAAGAAATCCACCCGGAGCTCGGGCGGCTGGGCCTCGAGCTCGAGGAAACACGCGCCGGTGAGCGCGCCCTTGCCGCGGGCCTGGTCGGTCGCCAGCCGCATCACGCCACCGCCGCCACCGGTGAGCACGCCGACATTGGGGCCGATGAAGCCGGTGAGCTGCTCGACGAGACCGGTGATGCGGTCGGTGTCGGCCTGGTCGATGCCGACGGCCGAGCCATAGAAGGCGAGGATGGTGGTTTCCTGGAATTTGCGCGCCATCTCCTCGCGCACGAAGAAGCCGTGCTCCTTCTTGTAGGTGTGCAGGTAGAGATCCTTGGTCACCTCCTCATACCAGTAGGCCTGCACGCCGATGGCTTCGTAGGTGTCGAGCCGGGCGTGGGCATTGCTGGAGAGGAAGAAACCGTGCGTGCGCGAGGCCTTGCGAAAAATAATGCGCCGCAGCTTTACGTCGCCGATGCGGGTGAGCAGCTCGATGTGCTCGAGCAGGTCGGGAAAGTAATCCATGACCAGCGTGTCGGCATCGGCCGGCGCATTGTCGAGCGCCTGGATCATGGTGCGGCTGCCGATCGGGCACGCCTCGCCCTCGAGGAATTTCTTGAGATCCTCGTTGGCGCGGACGAGCACGCTGCGGTTTTCCATGGTGCCGCTCTGGCCGCGGACGCTGATCTTGGTCTTCGGGCGGGCCTCGGCGGTGTGCACCGGGGGATTATGCTCGAGGCATTGGTAGATATTGTTCGCGGTGGAAAGCAGGCGCAGGCGTTTCTTGGTCAGCGTCTTGACCTCGGGATCGGTGAACGGCGGCGCGCGGAAAATATCCACCGAAACCATCGGGTTCACCACCGGCTGGTCGCCGGTGTTGTAGATTTCCAGCATGACATTGGTGCCGAAAGTCTTGATTGGATCGAGCAGGATGGCGCTGGTGTGCAGGCCGAAGTTGCCCTCGCCCTGGTTGAGCACGACGAAGTGCTCCTTGAGGTACATGGAGCAGCTCGTCAGGAGGCCGGAATGCGGCGGGATGGTGAGCGGCGACATGTCGTGACGGACCTGAACCTTGTCGAGGAATGTTCGGCCCGCGTTGCCGCTGACGATGTGCTCGAAATTGAGGCGCTGGAGCTTGGCCGAGAGCGTGTAGCTGACCTGGTGCGGCGTGAGGAACACGCGGCCGCGGCTGTCGATGCTGATGGTATTGGGGAGCTTGAGGTCGTTGGCCTGGATGGCGTCCCAGATCTCCGCGGTGGACAACTTCGCGGCGACGGGCGCAAAAAACAGCCGGCCGACGGGTGTGCCGGGGCGAAGGAGCTTTTTCCAATAAGGGGAGTTGGTGAAGCTTTTGTCGAAAATGAAGGCATCGGCGTCGAGTTCGAGCCGGTTGCCCTCCACGCGCACGGTCCCGTGCGTGAGCATCTCTATCCCAATGCGGGCGAGGGAGCTGCGCTCGGTGAAGTGAAGCTCGGCCAGCCGGCTCTTCAGGAAGTCCAGCTCGGCGGGTTGGCGGGGCCAGAAAGCGAGCGTCAGCGCGACCGTGAGGTCATCCTTGTTCTTAACGGTCAGGATCTGGCCATCGAGACTGGTCCAAAATTGGTCCGGGTTCATCGGGAAAGGGTCCATTCATGGCCGGTCGGGGCATCGGACACAAGCGGGGAGTAATTGTTTGCATTTCTGTCCACCGACTGGCACATGGAAAACTTTTACGGCACAAAATCCCGCCGTTTGTTTCCATATCCGTCCTTCCCCATCATCTCATGAAACATAAGTCCCTTGTTGCGACCTGCCTCCTGGCGCTTGGCCTCATCACTGCGCTTCGCGCGCAGGATATTAAACTCAATATTCCGGGCCAAGCCACAACGCCGGCTCCCACCACGACCCCGGCAGCGGCCCCCGCCGCGGCCGCTCCGGCCGCTCCCGCCCAGACGTTTACCGAGGCCCAGCTGCTGGAGGAATATGGCTGGTTCATCGGCAAACGCATCGGGCTCACCGATCTCAACTTCACGCAGGCCCAGATTGACCTGGTCCTGCGCGGGATCACGTCGGCCTCCCTGGGCAAACCCACGCCGAATGAGCTCGAGAAAATCGGGCCCGCGATGAACGAGTTCATCAAGGCCAAGCAGAACGACTATCTGGCGAAGGTCCGGGCCAAGGGTTTGGCGGAATCCGCCGCCTTCCTGACCGAGATCAAGAAGAAGGCGGGCGTGACGGTTTTGCCGAGCGGCCTCTGCTATGAAATCACCAAGCCTGGCGAGGGCCCGGCCCCGAAGATGTCGGATACCGTGACCGCCCATTACACCGGCGCGTTGATTGATGGCTCCGTGTTCGACAGCTCCCTGCAGCGGGGTGAACCCGTCTCGTTCCCGCTCGACCAGGTCATTCCTGGCTGGACCGAGGGCCTGCAGAAGATTTCCAAGGGCGGCAAGATCCGCCTCTACGTCCCGCCGGATCTGGCTTACGGCGACGACATCCGTCCCGGCATCCCGCCGTCCTCCACGCTCGTGTTCGATGTCGAGATTCTCGATATCAAACCGACGCCGGTGGCCCCGCCGCCCACGGCCGCGGCCACGGCGACGCCGCCCGCGGGTAAATAAATCCCGCCCGCTGTTTACGAAGCCCCCGGTTTTCGCCGGGGGCTTTTTTTTGCCCGCTGGGCGCGGCCGGTCACCGCCTGCAGATCGGCGGTGAACGCGGCCACGTCCTGCTCGGTCGTGTCCCACGCACACATCAGCCGGTAGCCGTGATCGCCGATGAAGCGGTAGAAATGCCAGTCCCGGGCCGCGAGCGCGGCAAAGACCGCGGGCGGCATTTCCACGAACACCCCGTTGGCCTCCGGCTCGGCGATGAGCCGCAACACGGGTTCGGCACGGATCGCGGCGGCCAGTCTTTGCGCCATGGCATTCGCGTGTCCCGCGTGCTTCAGCCAGGCGCCGTCGCGCAGCATGGCGTCCCACTGTGCGGCGGCGAAGCGCATCTTGGAATCCAGCTGGCCGGCCTGTTTCACGCGGCGGTCAAAGTCGCGCGCGAGCGTCCGGTTGAAGAAGATCACGGCCACGGTCGACTGCATCCCGCTCTTGGTGCCGCCGAAGCAGAGCACGTCGACGCCCGCGCGCCACGTGCAATCCGCCGGGGAAATCCCGCGTGGCCGCAGGGTGGCCGCGGCATTCGCAAAACGCGCTCCGTCCATGTGCACGGCGAGACCATGGGCATGGGCGAGCGCGGTCAGCGCGCGAGTTTCCGCGAGCGTGTAAAGCGTGCCCCACTCGGTGGATTGTGTGAGCGAGAGCGCGCCGGGCTTCTGGAAGTGCACCCCGCGGTCGCGACGGAGCGCCTGTTCGACGGCGGCGGGCGGCAGTTTGCCATTGGGGCCGGCGAGGGCGATGACCTTGGAGCCGCCGGTGAAAAACTCCGGGGCGCCGCATTCATCCGTGTCCACGTGCGAGTAATCATGGCAGATGACGCTCTGGTAGCTGTGACACAGGGCGGCGAGGGCGAGGGCGTTGGCCGCGCTGCCGTTGAAGACAAAATGCACGTCGCACTCGGTCTCAAAGATCGTATTGAAATGTTTTTTGGCGCGCGCGGTCCAGCTGTCATCGCCGTAGCTTGGCACACTGCCGGTGTTGGCGGCGGTGAGCCCGGCCCAGGCCTCGGGGCAGATCCCGGCGGTGTTGTCACTGGCAAACGTGTAGTCGTCGCGGGCAGGCATGGTGATTTTCGTGTTTGGCAAGGCGGGGGCGGGGGCGTTTCGTGATAGCGCACGCGATGAATGCAGCGGACGTCAATCTCTACCTCGTCGGTTTCATGGGCACGGGCAAAAGCACCGTGGGCCGCGCCGTGGCCCAGCGGCTGGGTTTTCAGGCCGTCGACAGCGACCACGAGATCGAGCGGGTGGGCGGCAAGACGATCCCCGAAATCTTCGCGACTGACGGGGAGGCGGCCTTTCGGGCGCGGGAACGGGAGTTCATCCTGAACGGCCACCCGGCCGCGCGCACGCTCGTCGCCTGCGGCGGCGGGATCGTCATGCAACCCGGCATTCTCGAGCTCCTGAAATCACGCGGGGTGGTGATTTGCCTCCATGCGTCGATCGAGACGATCCTCGACCGCACGGCCCGCAACCGCCACCGGCCGCTGCTCAATGTTGAGAATCCCGAGGAACGGGTCCGCGCGCTCTACGCGGAACGGGAGCCCGTTTACAAGCGGGCCGGTGCGGTGATTCTCACCGACTCGCGACCGCTCAGCGACATCATTGCGCACGTCGTCCGCACGTGGCGGCGCGAGGCCGCGGATTTTGTCCGCTGGCCGCCGCCGGCCGCTTGAACATGGACGCCCGGCAGGAGGAATTGCGGCGGCGGCTCGAAGCGCTGGGCTTCGATGACGTGCGTTTCGCGACGGCGGATCCGCCGGCGGGCGAGGGCTTGCGGGCGTGGCTGGCGGCCGGAATGCAGGCGGACATGCAATGGATGGAGCGCACGGCGGAGAAGCGGCTGCATCCCGCGCAGGTGCTGTCCGACACCCGTTCGGTCATCATGCTCGGGGTGAACTACTGGCCGGGCAAACTGCCGGCCGGCGGGCCGGCCTGGGCGCGATACGCCCTGCAGGAGGATTATCACGACACGATCAAACCGGGCCTGATGGCGGCGGGTCGCGTGCTGGAGGAAATTTACGGGGTCGGGTCCGGGGACTATCGCTGCTACGTGGACACCGGCCCGGTGCTCGAGCGCAGCTGGGCGGCGCGGGCCGGGCTCGGCTTCATTGGCAAGAACGCGATGTTGATCTCGCGCCGCCACGGCAACTGGCTGCTGCTCGCGGCGATCCTGACGCGCGTGGAACTCGCCCCGGATGCGCCCGTACGGAAAAAAATTGCCCGGGGAAGCGCGACCGTCGCCGGCGACGCCGGCCTGCTCTGCGGAAAATGCACCCGGTGCCTGGACGCGTGCCCGACCAATGCCTTTCCGCGACCGGGGGTTGTCGACGCGCGCCGGTGCATCTCCTACCAGACGATCGAGAACAAGGGCGTGATCCCGCGCGAACTGCGCCCGGGGATCGGCGCGCATATTTTCGGATGCGACGTGTGCCTCGAGGTGTGCCCGTGGAATCGTTTTGCGCGCGAAGGCCGCCGGCTGTTGCTGGCGGCGCGGCACGACCTGGTGGAGCTGACGCTGTCCGAGTTGCTGGCGCTGACCCCGGTGCGTTTTGCCACGGTGTTCAAGCGCACCCCGATCAAGCGGCTGAAACACGCCGGCCTGCTGCGCAACGCGTGCATCGTGGCCGGCAACTCGGGTGATCGGGAATTGCTGCCGCAGCTGGTGCGACTGGCGACGCACGAACTCGCGCTGATCCGGGTCCACGCCGTCTGGGCGGTACGCCGACTGGATGGCGGGACGCTGCTGACCGCCGCGCGCGCGGCGGAGACGGACGCCGCGGTGCTGGCGGAATATGCCGCGGCCGACTAAAAAAGCTCGCTCATCCGCGCGACGAAGGCCGCCGGCGGACGCATCGGGCGCCCGGTGAGGTCGCAGAAGGCATGGGAACTCTGGCCGGTCGCGACGAGCTCGCTGCCGCGGAGCACCTCGTAGTCGAGCCGAATGCGCAAAAGTGGTTTCTCGCGCATCGTGGCGACGATCGTCAGGGTGTCATCGTAAACTGCCGGGCGAATGAATTTCGCGGAAACCTCGAGCACCGGAATGCGATAGCCGTCCGCCTCGAGCTGGCGGTAGGGAAAGCCCTGTTCGCGGAGCAACTGCGTGCGCGCGACCTCGAACCAGGGCAGGTAATTGGCATGATACACGATGCCCATCATGTCGGTCTCGGCATACCGGACCGTGATTGAGGCGCGCGCCTGGATCATGACGACCCCTCAGCTGCGTGGCTGCCGAACAGCGCCTCGGCGGATTGTTTCCAGCAATTTCGTCCCGCCCACTCGCGCCCGGCATTACCGAGCCGATGGCGGAGCGCCTCGTCGTGGATCAGGCGTTCAAACGCCGCGGCCAGCTGCCCGGGCCGGTCGGGGGGCACGAGCAAACCGGTGACACCGTCGGCGACCGCCTCCGACACGCCGCCGACATCGTGCGCGACAACTGGCAGGCCATGGGCGGCGGCCTCGAGGTAGACGAGGCCGAAGCCCTCAATGCTGTGCTCCAGGTTCACACTGGTCATCGCGAAGATGTCTGCGCGGTCATAGATCTCGGCGAGCTCGTCATCGGGCATATTGCCGAGGAAATTCACGGTAAGATCCGACTCCGCCGCCGCGGCGTGCAGCGTCTCAGCATAGCGCCCTTTGCCGGGACTGCCGACAATCCAGTATTCAAGGCGGGCGCGCACGTCGGGCGCCAGCGCCTGCAGGGCGCGGAGCGTGAGCAGCTGGCCCTTGCGCGGATGCAGCCGGCCCACCGTGAGCACGATGATGTTGCCCTTGGGCCGGGCGGGCTTGGGCGGCACGACCACGAAGTCCGTCCGCAGCGCACCGGGCGTCAGGAAAATTTTCTCCGCGGCGTCCGGGAAGGAGGCGAGCAGCAGTTCCTGTGTGTAATTCGTCAGCGTACTGACGCGGGAGGCGTGGCGGATCAAACGGCCCGCGAGCCAGCGGCGCAACGGGCTGCGGGAAAATTTCAGGATTTCCGAACCGTGGAAGGTCAGCACGAGGCGGCGGGGCCGGAAGGCGTGAAAGAATTGCAGCAGCATCATGGTCATCATCGGCCCCGGCTCAGGCAGGTAGACGATCGCGTGGCGGAGCTGGCGGCGGGTACGCACGAGCTGGCAGGCCAGGCGAAACTGACACCAGAGATCGTGGGTGCCCTTGAGCGGCAGGCGGCGCAGCCGAAAGGGCCACTTCTTTTCGGCCTGGGGCGGCGCCGATGGCGCCCAGACCTCGACATCGTAACCCAGCCCGGCGCTGGCTTTGGCGATTTCCTCCGCAAACGTCGCGATGCCGCCACGCACCGGATAAAACTCATGGGTGATGAGAAAGACCGACCCGGCAATCGAGGGGGAGGTGGGGGACGAAATCATGCGCGCGCAGCGGGTGCCAATGAGTTAGGTTTGGGGGATGCCACTGGCAAGCGTCGTGCGCGAGGAGGACAAATTAAACCCGGGAACTTTCGCTGCAATTTTACAACAATTGCAGCCTCCCTTGGCCAAGAAAGGGGTTTACATTCCGAGCCCCCCTAGCATACAAAGGATGAACAATGCCAGAAGCCGTTCAACTCAACTCAGGCAGCAATAAACCGTTTGTCATTCCAGGCAAACCGTTTGCGCCCGAGGACGAAGCCGCGCTTCGCGAGGCCCTGAAACGTTGCTCGCCCTCGACGTTTGAGGCGGCCGTCCAGTTTCGCAAGACGGGCAATCCCGAGCACTTGCCCGCCGTGATGATCGGCGTGATCGAGCGCTTCGTCGAACCCGACCTACGGATCAAACTCAAGGATGCGGATGACGACCTTCGCCTCATTGAGGACCTGGGCATCGATTCGCTGACCATGATGGAGATTGTCATCCTCGTGGAGGACGTCCTCCAGATGTCGATTAACAACGACGAATTGCGGAATTTGCGCACGGTGGGTGACGTGAAGACTTTCATCGATTGCAAGGTGCGTGGCTTGTCCCTGCCGAAGCCGACCAAGTTCTTGCCCATCGAGCAGATTGCCGCGATCATGCCGGTCCAGCCGCCGTTCCTTTTCCTCAACGAGGCCTCGGTCAGTTCCAACGGCGCCAACGGCAAATACAAGATCACCGGCCAGGAGTTTTTCCTGCAGGGGCATTTCAAGGACAACCCCGTCATGCCTGCGTCGATCATGCTTGAAGCGCTCGGGCAGCTCGCGGTGCTTTATCTGCTCGAGGGCGCGGCGACGGAGTCGGGCAAGGTCATCAGCCCGCACACGATTTTCTTCACGGGTTGCGAGGGCGTCCGGGCCCACCGGGTCTGCCGTCCCGGGGATATTCTGACGCTGTCCATCCGGCCGAAGCGGATGAAAATGCCGCTCGCCACGTTTGAGGGTGCGATTCGCGTCGGCCAGGAAAAGGCCGCCATCGCCGAGGAAATCACGATGACCTTCGGCTTTGCCGAGGCCATCAGCCAGCCGGTGCCCGTCAACGGCGCCGCGACCAAGGTCAACGGCGAGAATGGGGCGTATCCTGCCACCCCGTTGCGCGCCGCCGTCAACACCTGAGCGGCGCGGACTCGTCCCTCCTTCCCGACGGCCTCCTCGCGGAGGTCGTTTTTTTGTGCCGTGGCGGATTCACCGCGTCCCGCGTTGACCAGCGCGCCTGAACTGCCTTCATCATTTCCTGCCACCATTCCTTTCCTGGCGCGAATGCCGGTCCTGTCTGCCGGTTTACTCTCGCCGCACCTTTCCTTTTTCCCCGCATGCCTAGAGTTTTCATCACCGGCCTCGGCTTCGTCACGTGCATCGGCAACGACGCCGCCACTGTTGCGCGTCACCTCCGCGAACTGCGCCACGGCATCGAATTGTTCCCGCCGTTCCAGCGCGACGACATTCCCTGCAAAGTCGCCGGCACCATCAAGGAGTTCACCACCGACTCCACCGATCCCGAGGATTGGACCTTTCCCGCGCGCTACAAAATCAAACGCGAACTCCTGCGCTCGATGGCGCCCAACGGCCTATTCGCCCACTGCGCGATGCTCCAGGCCGTCGCCGACGCGCGCCTCGCCGACGCCGACATTTCCAACCCTGACACCGGCCTCTACGCCGCGTCCGGCGGTTCACCCTACCTCACGCACTACCACCACGAACGTCTCCTCAAGAACGGTGTGATGCGCTGCTCACCGCTCGGCATCGTTGCCTCCATCGTCGGGACGCTGAATTTCAACCTCGTCGCGGCGTTCAAGATCCAGGGCGCCTCGTGCGGCTTCTCGTCCGCCTGCGCCTCGTCGGCGCACGCCCTCGGCTACGCGTTCGACGACCTCACCCTCGGCCGCCAGAAGCGCATGTTCATCGTCGGCGCCGAGGATGGCAATCTCGATGCCATCCTGCCGTTCGCCGCCATGAGAACGCTCTCGCTCCAAACCGACCCCAACATCGCTTCGCGCCCCTTCGACGCCGCGCGCGACGGTTTCGTCGGCACGGGCGGTGCTACCGTGCTTGTCCTCGAAACCGAGGACGAAGTCACCGGGCGCGGCGTGAAGCCCTACTGCGAGGTCCTGGGCTGGGGCCAGGCCTCCGACGGCCACAATGTCGCCATCTCGCACCCCGATGGCGACGGCGCCGCCGCCGCGATACGACACGCGCTCCGCGCCGCGCACGTCGAGCCCGCGCAGGTCGGCTATATCAACGCCCACGCGACCTCGACCATCATCGGCGATATCTCCGAGGCGCGGGCGATTCGCAGCGTGTTTAGGGAAGATGCGAAACGCGTCGCGGTGAGCAGCACCAAGGCGCTCACCGGCCACGGTCTCTCGCTGGCCGGCGCGATGGAAAGCGGCTTTTGCGCGCTCGGCCTGCGCGACGGCTTTACGCCCGGCAACGCCCACCTCTCACACGTCGAGCCGCAGTGCGAAGGCCTCAACATTCTCCGCGCCACGCTGCCCACCGCGCCCGAGATCGTGATGAAAAACAGCAGCGGCTTTGGCGGGGCCAACGTCTCGCTCGTGTTCAAGAAAACCAGCTAACCGTGACCGCCGCGCGCGTCTCCGACCTTCACCGCACCGCGTTCGTCACTGGCGCGAGCACCGGGCTGGGCCGCGCCTTCGCCACCATGCTGCTGGCCGACGGAGTGCGCGTGTGGGGCACTGCCCGGGACACTCTGCGGCTGGTCCCGCTCGCGGCCCATCCCGCCTTCACGGCCGTCGCGCTGGACCTGCGCGACGGCGCGCGGGCCGAGGCGGCGTTTCATGAAGCGGAGCGCGCCGCGGGCGGCTTTGACCTCGTGGTTAACAACGCCGGTTACGGGGTGTTCGGCGCGTTTGCCACCGCCGATTTTTCCGTCTGGCAGGAGCAGCTCGAGGTGATGCTCGTGAACACCGCGCGGCTCGCGCACGCGGCGCTGCGCGGCATGCTGGCGCGCCAGCGCGGCGCGCTGGTCAATATTTCGTCGCTGGGCGCGGAATTTCCTCTGCCGTATCAAAGCGCCTATAACATGGCCAAGTCAGCCCTGAGCGCGCTCAACGAGAGCCTGATGCTGGAGGTCGCAGGGACGGGCGTCGTCATCCTCGATGTCCGCCCGGGCGACTATCGCACGGATTTTGAAGGCGCCATGCGCCGCCCGCCGGGCGAGGTTACTCCGCGCATGGAGCGGGGCTGGCGGGCCTTCGGCGCGATGATGCAGGCGGGACCGCCGCCGGAGCACGCTGCCGCCGCGCTGCGCCGCGCGCTGTTGCGCAACCGCAGTGGCACGGTGCGCACCGGGCGTTTTTTCCAGGCGGTGCTGGCGCCGTTGCTGTCCCGCCTGGCTTCCCTCTCGCTCCGGCGCCGCATCCAGGCGCGGTATTTCGACGTCACCTGACGCATGTCCAAGATCCGCATTCTCGTCCTCACGTCCAGCACCGGCGGCGGCCACGATGCCCGGGCGGAGGCCGTTGCGGAGTGGTGCTTCCAGCTCTACCGGCATGACGTGGATGTGCGTATTGAGCAGATGCTCGAGCAATCCTCCGTCGTGAACCGCACGGGCGTGAGATTCTACAACCGCATCCAGCGGGCGGCGCCGTGGGTGCACATCTGGTTCTACACAATGGTCGAGGTGCTGAGTTATCTCAACCGCCGGCGCGTGACGTTTGGGTCCGGCTATTACACGGCCGTCCTGCGCGACTACCGGCCGCACCTGGTCTTCAGCGTGCACGACTGCCTCAACCGCGGCTATTTTCAGCTCGCGCGCCAGGTGCTCGGGCGCGACCACGTCCGCTGCGCCACCTATTGCGGGGAGTTTTCCGGCGGCTGGGGCTACTCGCGCAACTGGATCGAGCCGACCGCCGATCTCTACATTTCCCGCACTCCGACGGCGCGCGATTTTGCCGTCAAGAAGGGCATGGCGCTGGCCCGGACCCGCGTCCGGGGCAATCTGATGCCGCCGCGCGCCTATCTCGAACTGGTCCCGCCGGCGGATCTGGCCACGTTTCGCGAGCACGACCTCGGCCTGCGTCCGGATCTCTTCACCGTCTTTCTGGCGACCGGGGGCAATGGCGCGAACAACCACTTCGATCTGCTGCCGGCGCTGGTCAAGCACGCCGACCGGGTGCAGGCCATCATCATTTGCGGCAAGAACAAGCAGGTTTACCACGACCTCGTCCACTGGCGCGCCAACCACCCCGAGTTCAATTGCTACCTCGAGGGCTATTCCGAAATCGTCCACCTGCTCATCCAGGCGAGCGACGCGATTGTCACCCGGGGCGGCACCACCACCTGCGCCAAGGCGCTGCACTACCAATGCCCGATCATCTTCAACGCCTTCGGCGGCATCATGCCGCAGGAGGAGCTTACTTGGAAATTCTTCCGCAACGGGGCGGCGTGCGAAAAGATCGAGAGTGCGGCCGATTTCGCCGCCATCATTGACCATTGGATGGCCGATCCCGCCGCTTATGCGCGGGTGCGCGACGACTTCCTGAAGCTGCGCTATATCGAGGATCCCACTGTCGTCATCGACGAACTGGTGGGCCTGGCGAATGAGCCGGCCCGCGCCAAACTCAAACGCCGGCCGTTTCCGCCGCCGTGACGCGGCGCCCGGTCAGCGCGGCTTCGTGATTTCGACGAAGCTGGTGATGACCGGCTGGCGGCCGCCATAGCACCAGTTCTCGCGCGCGAAGTCGGGGTGGTTGCGCGGCGACGTGACGGGATAGCCGGCGAAGAGCTGTTCCAGCTCGGACTCGCCGAAATAGCGCACGCCCTGGGCAAACGGCACCGGCTCGCGCGAGCAATCCGTGGTTACCAGCAGCCGGCCGCCGGGCGCGAGCACGCGGTACATCTCGGCCAGCGCGCGCTCAATGGCGGGGATGTGCTCGATGACGGAGAGTGCGATGATGCAGTCGAAGGAGGCGTCCGGCAGGTTGATCCGGGTGAGGTCAATGTTGCGCACGCGAAGGCCGTGGCGGCGCATCGCCCGCCGCCAGGTGAGGAAACCGGCCTCGGTGGGCTTGGCGGGCGCGAGGCCGAGCCGGCGCAACGCGCTTTTCAGCGCCCGGGCCCAGAGAAGATCCGAGACCGTGACGTGCGGCGAGAGGCGGGCCAGATGGAGGCCAAGATAGGTGTTGAAGGCGCCCGTATCGAGAATGCGCGCATCCCGGCCCAAGCCCGCCGTGGCCTGCAGGACCCGGCACAGCTCCCAGTCCCGCATGCGGACGGGAAACGGAAAATCCGCTCCCAGCCGCTGGAGGATTTCCTGATCGTAGGAGGCGAGGAGGCGCTCATCGGCGGGGGTGAGGTCGCTGCGGTGATAAAAATTCATTCGCGAAGAGAAATGTCAGGTTCCTTGTCCCGCGGTGGCTCCGCGAGCGAAAAATGGGCACGCAAAGGGCTTCCCGTGCGGGCTCCGGTTGCTCTAGCGTGCGGTGTTGGACTCGCCCAAACCCACCATCGTCTATCTCTACACCACGTTCCCCAAGGGCACGGAAACGTTCATGCAGCGCGAGATCATTGCCATGCGCGCGCAAGGCGTGCAGTTGCGGCTCTTCTCGCTCTGGGGCGGCGGCGGATCGTTTCGCGGCCTGCCGGTCGCGCGCTTCAACAAATGGCGGCTGCTCACGCTGTTTTGGATGATTCCCTACGAGTCGTGGCGGCGGCCCGCGGTGCTGAGACAGGTGTTGCACGGTCTCGTCACGCGTCGGCCGCCTTCGTGGCTCAATTTTTGGGAAAACATGCTCGGGGCCGGCTTCGCCTGCCTCTTTGCGGGCGAATTCCGGAAGAATCCGCCTACGCTCGTCCACGCGACGTGGGGCGGTGCGCCCGCCACCGCGGCCTGGCTCCTGTGGCGGCTCGACGGCCATCGCTTCAGCGCGGCAGCGCACGCCTACGATCTTTATGAGCACGGGGGTGACTGGTGGCTGCGCGACAAGCTGGAGCACGCGGCGTTCATCCACACCTCGACCGAGATGGGTCGGCGGGCCCTCATCGAGCGCGGGCTGCCGGCGGAGCGGATTTTTTGCATCCGCCGCGGACTCGACCGGCTCGCCGCGCTCAAGCCGTTGCGCGCCTCGCGCGCGCCGCTGCACCTGTTGTGCGTGGCGCGGCTGGTGGAGAAGAAGGGGCTCGACCACCAGCTGCGCATCTACGCCGCCTTGCGGGCCGCGGGCGTGGAGTTTCAGGCCCACATCGTCGGCGACGGCCCGCTGCGGCCCGAGTTGGAAAAACTCGCCGGGCACCTCGGCGTCGCGGCGCAGGTCGCCTTCACCGGGCACCTGCCGCAGCATGAAGTCTGGAGTCAGCTGGCTTGGGCCGATGTGCTGCTGCACACCGGCGTCATCGCGCCCAGCGGCGACCGCGATGGCCTGCCCAATGTCATCCCCGAGGCGATGTCGCTGGGCACGCTGGTCGTCACCTCACCGATTGCCGCGACGACGGAGGCGATTACCGACATGGCGACGGGCCTGGTCGCGCCGGCGACATCGCCGGCGGCGTGGGTGGCGGCGTTGCGCCGGCTGTCGACGGACGACGCACTGGCGGAAGCGCTCCGCGCGGCGGCGCACCGGTGGGTGGAGGAAAATTTTGACGCCCATAAGAATGCCGAGCGACTGTTGCGGCAGTTCGAGCGGGTGATCGGGGAAGCCTGAACCGCGGTTGCTGTCATGATTTATTTCGACGTCACCAAAGCCGGTCGTTCCGGGCACCGCTCGGGGTTGCAGCGCGTGAGCACGCGATTGCGGGCCGCCCTCGGCGCGGCGGTCACGGAGGTCGTCTGGGAGGAGGGCCTGCGGGATTTTCGGAAGCGCGATCGGATCGCTTTTTCGCCCGGCGACTGGTTGCTCACGAGCGAGGTCTTCGCCGAGGAAGAGCGGCCGGGTCTGGGCGAGCTGATCCGCTCGGGGCAGATTCGCACGGCGGCGATCTTCCATGATGCGATTCCGCTGAAATTTCCGCACATCACCTGGCCGCAAAGCGTGGCGCGCCATCCGGGCTACCTGAAGCTGCTGGCGGCGGTCGATCGCGTGTGGGCGGTGTCCGAGGCGAGCCGGGCCGAACTGACGGGTTTCTGGCAGTGGCAGGGACTGGAGCGAACTCCGCCCGTCAGTGTGCTGGCGCTCGGGGCGGATTTTAACGGGGCCGCACGCGTGACGTCGCGAGCGGTGTCGCCGGTCTCACGGCTGCTGTGCGTCGGGATTCTCGAACCGCGCAAGAATCAGTCGCTGCTGCTCGACGTCTGCGAGGAGTTATGGGGCGAGGGAGTGCGCTTTGAATTGCAGCTGGTCGGCCGGGTTAATCCCCATTTTGGCCGGCCCATCACAGTCCGGATCGAGTCGCTGCGGAAGCGGTTTGCGCATCTTCGCCATGACGAGACCGCGGACGATGACGCGTTGGTGCAACTTTACGCGAGTGCACGGGCGAGTGTTTTTCCCACGCTGGCCGAGGGTTGCGGGTTGCCGCTGCTGGAGTCGCTCTGGCAGGGCGTGCCCTGCGTCTGCAGCGATTTGCCGGTGCTCCGCGAAAACGCCGCAGGGGGCGGCTGCCTGGAGGTGGCGGTCAACAACCACGCGGCGTGGAAGGATGCGCTGCGCCGCCTGCTGACCGACGATGCGCTGCATGCGAAACTCGCCGGTGAAGCGGGTTCGCGAGTGCTGCCCACCTGGGATGCGGCCGCGGAGACGTTGCGCGCCGGATTGGGGTAGGGCGCGTTATCCTTAACGTGCCGTGTCAGCCGAACAGTCTCGTCATATGCTCAACCACGTTCCGCGAAACGGTCTGGGCGCGGCGCGTTAGGGATAACGCGCCCTACCTCAGAGCTTTTTCAACGCGTAGGCCATCGCCTCCGCGATTTTCTCCAGCTGCTCCTCGGTGTGCATCGCCGAAATGGCGGTCCGGATGAGATCCTTGCCGGCGGGAACGGCCGGGGCGATGGACATGACGGTGAAGACGCCCTTGTCGAGCAGTGCCTTCCAGAAGGGATACACGCGCTCCTTCGAGCCGAGCACGATCGGCACGGCCGGCGTCTCGCTGTCCCAGATATCGAGCCCCAGGCCCCGGAGCATGGCCTTGTATTTCTTGGTGTTGGCCCACAGTCGTTCGAGGTGCTGCGGCTCGGTCTGCATGATCTCGAGCGCCGCCATCGCGGCGGCGGTCTGGCCCGCGCAGATCGCGGCGGAAAAGATGGTCTGTTTCGAGTTGGTGCGAAGGTATTCGATGACCTCGCGCGAGCCGGCCACGTAGCCGCCGGTGCTCGCGAGCGACTTCGAGAGGCTGCCGCAGATCAGGTCCACCTTGTCGTTGAGTCCGAAATGCTCGGTCGTGCCGCAGCCCTGGCGGCCGAGGACGCCGAAACCGTGCGCGTCGTCGAGAATCGTGAAACAGCCGTATTCCTCGCCGATGTCGGTGAGCTCGGGCAGCCGGGCAATGTGGCCCTCCATCGAGTAAACTCCCTCGACCACGAGCAGCTTGGCGGCGTCGAGATTGCTGGCGCTGAGCACCTCGCGCAAATCATCTGGGCTGTTGTGCGAAAAACGCTCGACCGTGGCCAGGGAGAGGCGGATGCCATCCCACAGGCAGGAGTGGAGGTTCTTGTCGGCGAGGATCACGTCGCCCTTTTGCGCAAAGGTGGCGACTGTGGTCATCACGGACAGGTAACCGGCGGCATGGATGTGACAGGCCTCCTTGCCGAGAAAGGCGGCGAGCTTGTCCTCGAGCTCCACGTGAAAGGTCCGCGAACCGTTGGAAGAGCGGGCGCCATTGGTGCTGGTGCCCCATTTGCGGGTGGCGGCGTTGGCGGCCTCGATGACCTTGGGGTGAAAGGACAGCCCGAGGTAATCGTTGCTCGAAAGCATGATCATGTCGCGCCCGCCGAGCCGGACGGTCGTGTCCTTCTGCGACTCCATCGCGAGATAGTAGGGCGCGTATTTCAGCCGCATCTTCGTCGCGTAATCGTCGCGGCAGCGGTTGAGAACAGCCTTTTTGTTCTTGATGAAGAAGGAGAGCGCCATGGAAGCGGTCAACGATGGGGAGAGCGGGGCGGGATTGGCAAACGGAAAGGCTCGGGGCTTTTCAGTCCCGGCGGGGCAGGCTCCGCATCCACGCCGTGAGTTCCGCGGCATAGGCGCCCCACGTCCTGAAGGTGCGGGCCGACGCGGCGGTGGACAAGGCGGCGAGTTCATCGGGCGCGGCCAGCAGCCGGGCGATGGCCGCGGCGAGGCTCGGGACATCGGTGGTGGCGAGGGCGACACAGCCGCCGTCCCGGGAAAGTTCGCCGAGCGCGCCGCGGGCGGAGCAAACGCACGGCCGGCCGCGAGCGAGGCTCTCAATCACGGGCAAGCCGAAGCCCTCGGCGAGCGAGGGATAGACCGTGAAGGCACAGCCGGCGTAGGCCGCGTTCACGCCTTCGTCGGAGAGCGGCCCGTCGAAGCGCACGGGGCGGCCCGCGGCCTGTAGGGCGCGCAATTTCTGCAGCGCGGCGCGGCCCGTCTGGCGTTGGGCCGAGCCAACCAGCCGCAGCTCAAATTTCTCGCCCCGGGCCCAGAGTTGGTCGCAGGCCTCGAGCAGTGCGAGGTGGTTCTTGCGACCTTCGAGCGTACCGACGGACAACACTATCGGCAGACCCGGTTTGGCGCCGGACGGGGAAAGGTCCGCGGTTCGCACCGGGTCAACTCCGAGGGAAATGGTTTTGACCGGGGGCGGCTGAGTGACGCCCAGCCAGCGCCAATAGCTGAGGAGCGAGTCCCGCGATTCGTCTGAAACTGCCGCGATGCCGTCGAACCGCAGGAGTTCCTGCAGATAACCCGGGAAGCGGGCCACGGTGCCCGCGGGCGAGAGCTCAGGAAACCGCAAGGCGATCGCGTCGTGAAACACCGCCACGCGCGGAAAGATCTTTGGCAAACTCGCGGCCACGGATGGCGAAAACACCTCGGCGGTGAGGAATCCAGCGTGATCCCCGCGAGTTTGCCAAAGAGATCGGAAGAGC
>OCZT010002070.1_pt1 | contig 20786 bp, 23 predicted proteins | sample 1539031 | NCBI WGS metagenome assembly OCZT01 (sample SAMEA3539308, study PRJEB22396) | soil metagenome | biome: tundra; feature: field; material: soil | place: USA | collected 2010-05 | depth 0.15 m | reverse complement strand
GGGATCTGCGGCGGCTTCACGACGTTCTCGGCGTTCAGCCTGCAGATGCTGGAGGTGGCACGGCGCGACCATCCCGGGATCGAGTTCGTGGAGGGCGACGCGCTCAACCTGCCGTTCGACGATGCGAGCTTCGACGCAGTCACCATCGCGTTCGGACTGCGCAACCTCGCCGATCCTGTTCGCGGCCTGCGGGAGATGCTCCGCGTGGTGAAGCCGCGCGGCACGGCCGTGGTGCTGGAGTTCGTGCGACCACCCAAGGGACCGATCGGTACCGCATATCGCATGTACCTGCGGAACATCCTTCCGGCGGTCGGGGGCGCGCTGTCAGGGCAGCCGTCGGCCTATCGGTACCTGAGCGACACGGTGGAGTCGTACCGGGCCCCGGCCGAGCTGCAGGTGATGGCCAATGCGGCGGGCTGGTCGAGCGTTCGCTACAAGGGGCTGGCCATGGGGACGGTCGGCCTCGTCTCGGGTGAAAAGCCTGACAGGCCGGCTTCGCCAGGCCCTGCTAGCACCGAGGGCAGGTCAACGATCTAGGAATCGCGGTCGACAGCGGATCGAGCCAGGCCGATCAGGGTTGGGCGCAAGCCGTCCAGCTCCACGGCTTCCAGCTCTCGCAGGGCGGCTTCGACCAGTCCACGCGCCTCCTCGCCGACTCGCTTCAGCGCGTCGCTCGATCTGACCAGCTCGGTGACACGGCCGACCTCGGCATCGCTGAGTGCCCCGTCCAACAGGCGCCGCACCTCGGGCCCGACCTCCCTGTCCTCCGCCGCATAGATCAGGGGCAGGGACAGGACACGCTGGCGGATGTCCAGGCCCACGGGCTTGCCCGAGCTCGGGCTGAAGTCGACCATGTCGTCGGCCATCTGGAAGGCGATCCCGAGGAGGTCGCCGTAGCGCCGGAGCGCTTCGACCGCTTCGGGCTTCGCCTCGGACAGCAGGGCGCCGGACGCGCAAGCCGCCGCGAAGAGGGCGGCGGTCTTGCCGCGCACAACCCTGAGGTAGGAGTCGTGGTCGCCCGGGTAGGCTCCGCGCAGGGCGACGTCATCGATCTGTGAAGCGCAGATCGCCTCCAGTGCCTCGGCCACGGTCGAGGTGACCTGGCCGTTGCCGATCTCCGCGATCAATCGCGTCGCCTTGGCGAAGTAGAAGTCGCCGACGGCGATCGCGCGCTCCGCGCCCTCGGCCGCCGCGACGGTGGGGCGGCCGCGGCGGTGGGTGCTCTCGTCGACGTAGTCGTCGTGGATGAGGGTGGCGTTGTGAAGGAGCTCGACCGCGGCGGCCAGTGCAGCGGCCCGCAGGGGCTCGTTGCGGGGGCCGATGCGGGCGGTGAGCTGCACAAGGCGGGGGCGGAGGCGCTTGCCGCCCGCTTCCACCAGGCGGCGCATCGGGACGGCGACCGGCTCGGGGTCGACGAGAAGCTGGCGGGTGAGTTCCAGTTCCACCAGTGTCTGCTCTGCGACGTTCGTGCTTTCCCGGGCACCCCCTCCGGCGCTGCGCGCCACCTCACGGCGTGGCGGGGAGGTGGTTTTGAACTCTCCGTCCAACTGCAACGCGAGCTCCCGTTGGCGCGGGCCGTCGAGCTCCACCGCGAACACTGACTGCCAGCGGCCCAAGACCAGCTCTCCGCCCTCGACCAGGAGGGTGGCGAAGCCTGTCAGCAGCAGCTGGCGGCAGTGAGCGTGGCCGTTGACCGGCTCGTCGAGGGCGATGTCAAACCTGCGGGCGAAGTCGTCGTGCTCGTAGCCGGCGCCGCTCGGCGCGAGGCGCTCGAGCAGCGACTCGAAGTCTCGCAGGAGCAACGGCTCGTTCTCGTTCACCGCCAGTCCTACGGTCGTGTGCAGCGACTGCAGGTGGATGCGGCCGATGCGCAGGCCCGATCGGCGCACCTCCTCGCGGAGGTCCTGGGTGATGTCCACGAACTGGGTTGGGCCGGAGGTCTTGAACCGCAGCCGTTTGGCGATCATCGCTCGCTCTCGAAAGCGCCGAGCAGAAGGTCTCGTACCGGCCGGGCGGCGTCTCCTGAGGCTGCCGCGGCCGACATCTCTTCGATGGCGCGGGCAAAGGCGATCTGCAGGCCCTGGTGGGCGGTGTCCGCGAGAAGGCGCGAGGCCCGCGCCAGGCACAGGTCACCCATCAGCAGGGCGGCGGCCGGGGCCGCTGGTCCGCCCAGGCCCTGCAGCCGGATTCCAGACTCGATCAGGGCCGCGGCCAGTGCCAGTTTCGGCTGCACGCCGGGGTCGTACGAGCCGACCGCATCCAGGAAGGACCCGTACATGTCCGACAGCCCGTCCTCCCACAGACTGTCCAGCCGCTCCAGCTCCTGGTCGAACACCTGGGCCTGGGCCGTCATGGCACGGGCTCGATGAGGCTGGTGGCCAGCTGCCGGAAGGCCGACAGCGCTCGCAGACATGACTCGTCGTCCCGAGTCACCACGTAATAGAGGCCGAAGCCGAGGACTGTGTTCAGGACGAGGGGAACGAGAACCTCGCGGGGGACCGTGAGCCGCACGCGCCCGTCCTCCTCGAGGCGGTCGAGCTGCTCCTGGATGACCTCGCGGTACCGCGTGAAGAGCTCGGGTAGGTACGCCCGGAGGCGCTCGGTTCGGGGCGCCTGGACCAGGAGGTCGAAGGCGGCGAGCTGGATGTCGCCAAGGCGCCGCAGCGACGCCCAGATCGACTCGGCGCCCAGCTCCAGGACCTCCATGGGATCGGTGAGCTGGTTCAGGGCCGTCCGCAGCTCCTCGACCGAGCGTGAGGTCAGATAGCGCCAGGCTTCGACCAGGAGCTCCGATTTGGTCGGAAACCAGTACTGCAGGTTGCCGATCGCGACGCCCGCCTTGGCGGCGATGGATCGGACGCTGGTGCCGGAATAGCCGTTCTCGAGGAGCGAGTCGGCGGCGGCGTGAATGATCTGGTCTCGACTACTTTCTGTAGCCGTAGTCGTCCCGGTCATACGTATGTACTAGCATAGCGCAGGGCCGGTTGTCCGCTCCGGCATGGGGGATAATGCGCCCGGCTGTGCGGAGCATCGAGACGATCTTTCCCAACGGGGTATGTGGCGTTCTGCGGACCGACGACGCCGACGCCGGGTTCCAGGCCTGTCTGGCCGCCATCACGGGCGGAATCGGCACGATCGAGATCACGACCACGGTGCCGTCCTGTTTCGAGATGGTGCGCGGCCTCCTGGCGACCACCGGGGGCACGACGCCGATCGGCGTCGGCACGATCTGGGATCCAGGCGCCGTCCGAGACGCGAAGGACGCCGGGGCCGACTTCGTAGTCACCCCAGTGCTGCTGCCCGACGTGGCCGAAGCCTGCCGCCAGGAGGACATCCTCTGCGTGCTCGGAGCGCTCACCCCGACCGAGATCTACCAGGCGCGACTCGCCGGCGCGGCCCTGGTGAAGGTCTTCCCGATCACGCCGGTTGGCGGAATCGAGTACATCCGCTCGCTGCAGGGGCCCATGGGAAACGTGCCCTACTGGGTGTCGGGCGGCGTCGAGATCGGGCACATCGCCGATTACCTGCGGCTGGGAGTGAAGGCGGTCGGCTTGACCAACTCGCTGTTCTCTCCCGAGGCGCTCGCCCACCGCGACATGGATGCGATCCGGCGGAAGGCGGAGAGGGCGGCGGAGGCGGCGGCGTCAGCGAGGAGCGGCGACTAGAAGTATGAGAGGGAACCCGGATGGTTCCCTCTCATAGCGCGTGCGGCTTCGCCGCAGGCGCTGCTCTCTTTCCGGTATACGGATGGGCTCTATTGAGGATTAGCTACTCCTAGCGATGCGGGGAGAGGGGAGAGACAAAGTCATGGCCGGGGGGACCCGGCCAACCCTGCCACGCTAGCGTCGGCGTGAACCCGGCCTACCGGCGGCGCTGGGTTCTCAGCAGCCTGCGTGCACGTTGCACATCGTCTGGATGATGTCGGAGTACAGGTTGATGACCTGGCCTCCTGTCGCGATGAGGGCGATGATCACGATCAGCGCGACCAAAGCTAGGATCAGGGCATATTCGACCATGCCCTGCCCTGACTGTCGACCCTTGAAAAATTTGATCATTCTGGGTGTTGACCTAGAAGCTTAACCCTTGAACCCCCGCTGGTGGTCGCTAGCTTGTGTGAGCGCCTGCTCGACGACGACCCGGACCATGCGCTTTCGCCAGAAGTGCGTGAGGTCGGCGTTGTCGAGGGGTTTGGCGGGCTTGGCGGCGATTTCAGCCGCCGCGCGGACGGTCTCCTCGTCCAGCGACTTGCCGGTCAGGAACTCGTCCGCCGCCCTCGCCTCGAGTGGGTGCGAGGCGACCGCGGAAAGCACGATCCGGCAGCGCGTCACCATCTCGCCGTCCATTTGCAGCGCGACCGCGGCGCCGGCAATGGGAAAGTCGATCGAGCCGCGCCGCCTGAGCTTCACGTAGGCGCTCCTGGTCCCGTTGATCGCCGGCAGGCGGAGTCCCGTCACCACCTCGCTCGGTTGCTTGGCCATGTAGTCGATCCCGTCGTCGCGATATAGAGCCGCCACCGGCAGCTCGCGCTCCCCGTCGGGACCGGTGAGGGTGACGAGGCCCTCGAGAGCGATCGCCATCGGGCCCGTGTCGGATGAGGACACGGCCCAGCACCGCGGGCTGCCTGGCGCGACCAGGCAGATTTCCCCGTCCTTCTTCATGCAGAAGCCGACCGCCTTTCGCCACTCGTATGTCATGTCGTAGTAGTTGCACCGAGTGTCGACGCACAAATTGCCGCCGATGGTGCCGGCGTTTCGGAGTGGGGGAGACGAGACGAGGCCGGCGGCCTCGGCGTAGCCCGAAAAATGCGAGCTGAGGTGTGCGTCCGCCGCCGCGGATGCCAGCGTGACGCCGGCGCCGACCTCCGTCTCGTCTGCGCCCGAGCGGATGAGGTGCGGCAGGAAGTCGAGCCCGATCAACGCCTCGACCTCGAACTGGCGGCGTTTCAGCTTAGGGAACAGGTCGGTCCCGCCGGCCACGAACATTGCGCGCGGCCCCAGCTCAGCGGCCATCTGCGCCGCTTCGCGCGCGGTCTTCGGCCGGAGGTATCTAAATCGAGGCAGGCGCAGCACGATCCAGCTCCTTGGGTGGGGGCTCGACCTTGATGCAGGCCGGGTATGGGATGGCGGGGAAGCGCGACGGTCCGAACCTTGCCGGCTCACCTTTCTCTTTGCGTCGCAGCGCCTCGACGATCTTCTCCGGCGTCACGGGGACCTCGTCGACCCAAACGCCGAGCGCGTCGAAGACGGCAGCGCTGACGGCCGGCGGGACCGGGAGGAGTGGGCCCTGCCCCGCTTCCTTGGCGCCGTACGGCCCTTCGGGGTCGACGGTCTCGACGATGAACGTCTCGACCTCAGGCATGTCGAGGAAGGTCGGTGACTTGTACTCGAGCATCGAGGGCCATTTGTGCAGGCCCTTTCGGAATGTCTGCTCTTCCATGAGCGCCTCGCCGAGTCCCATGTAGACGCCGCCCTCCACCTGGCCCTCGACCAGCAGCGGGTTGATCGCCCGGCCCACGTCATGCGCGATCCAGACCTTGTTCAGGTGCACGAGGCCGGTGCGCGGATCCGCGTCCAGGTCGACGACGCAGGCCGAGAAGCTGTAAGCCGGGCTTGGGCCGACGCCAGAACCCTTGTAGGGCCCGGCGATCTTGGGCGGCGTGTAGCTCCCGGCGCTGGTGAGCGTCCCGAAGCGAGCCTCGGCGAGGATGCTCGCCTCCTCGAAGCTGAACTCGCCGATGCGCCCGGCTCCCACGGCCACCGCATCGGCGGCGGAGCCCATCTTCGCCGCCGCGGCTTCGACGAGCATTCCGCGCATCTTTCGCGCTGCCTGGATCGCGGCGTTGCCGGCCATGAATGTCACGCGTGACGAGTACGAGCCAAGGTCGATCGGCGTGGTGTCGGTGTCGGCTGTGACCAGGCGCACATCTGCTGCCTGGATCCCGAGCTCCTCGGCAACGATGGCGGCGAGCACCGAGTCGGAGCCCTGGCCGATGTCCATCGCCCCGCAGTAGGCGGTTACGCCACCACGATCGACCTTGATCTGCACCTCCGAGTGAGGCATGTCGTTCCAGTAGATCGCAGTCCCGGCGCCCGACATGTAGCTAGAGATCGCAAAGCCCATGCCATGGCCACGCCGCTTCTCCCTCTGCCGATATTTGGAGGCGCTCATCACGCGCTCCGTGCATTCGTCGAGGCCGCATGACGTCACGCGCAGCCAGTTCACGGTGCGCGTCATCGGTTTCACGAAGTTGCGCTGCTTCAGATCCACGGGATCGATGCCGATGTCGTGCGCGATCTTCTCGAGGTGGATCTCCAGCGCGAACCGAGGCTGAGGCGTGCCGTGGCCGCGCTTGGGACCGCACGGAGGCTTGTTGGTGAAGACGCGGCATCCTTCGAAGCGGTAGGCCGGGATGTCATAGGTCACCGTCTGCAGAGCGCCTGTATAGAAGGTGGACGCGACCCCATAGGAGCCGTAAGCGCCGCCGTCGAGCGCGGTGCGGAAGTGCATCGCGGTGATGAGGCCTTCCTTCGTCACCCCGGTCCGGACCCACATGAGGACCGGGTGGCGGCCTCGATGCGCGTAGAAGACCTCTTCGCGGGTGAGCGTGCACTTCACGGGGCGGCCGGTCAGCATCGCCAGCTTGCAGACGATGATCTCGTGCGCGAAGGGATCCGTCTTGCCTCCGAACCCCCCTCCGTGGGTCGCGCCGATGACGCGTATGCGGTTCATCGGGAGCTCCAGGACCTTCGACAGCGCCCTGTGTACGTAGTGGACGACCTGCGTCGACGACCACAGGGTCACGCGCCCGTCCACGAACGTCGCGACCGCGCTGTGCTGCTCCATCGGCAGATGCGTATTGCCCTGGAAGAAGAACAGGTCTTCGCGGATATGCTCGGCGCGCGCGAAGCCCCCATCAACGTCGCCGAACTCGAGCGCGACCAGCTTGTGGATGTTGTTCGGGCCGCCGTAGTCCTGGATGCGTTCGTCCTTCGCCTCCGCCAGCGCCTCGTCGATGGACATGACCGGCTCCAGGACCTCGTACTCGACCGAGATGGCGTCGCACGCAGCGGCCGCGATCTCCTCGTCGGCCGCCGCCACCGCGGCGATCGGATCGCCCACATAACGCACCTTCTCGTGCTCGAGGGCTCGTTCGTCCTGCGTCACTGGAAGGATGCCGAACTTGATCGGGAGGTCGGCGCCCGTGATCACGGCTCGAACCCCCGGGATGCGCCGCGCCGCCGACGTGTCGATGGACACGATGCGGGCGTGCGGATGCGGGCTCCGCAGGATCCTGCAGTGGAGGGTGCGAGGGGGGAGCATGTCGTCGGCATATATGGCTCGGCCGGTAACTTTCGATACTGCGTCGGGCTTGGGGAGCGGCTTGCCGATGACGGAAAAGCCGTTGCCTTTGTTCGCGGTCACTTCAGTCGATCTGCCGCGAGCTCGACCGCGTCGAGGATCTTCGAGTAACCGGTACAGCGGCACAGGTTGCCGGCCAGCGCTTCGCGGATCGCTTCGCGAGTCGGGCGGCCTTCGGATTCCAGGAGCGACTTTGCCGCCAGCAGGATGCCGGGCGTGCAGTAACCGCATTGCGCCGCGCCCAGCTCGACGAAAGCCTGCTGGAGGGGATGCAGCTGTGACCCGCTGGCCATTCCCTCGATCGTCGTGATCGAACGGCCTTCCAACTGGACCGGCAGCAGAAGGCAGCTCAGCTCGGGCTTGCCGTCCACCAGCACGGTGCACGTCCCGCATTCCCCCAGCTCGCAACCGTGCTTCGTGCCTGTGAGCTGCATGTCCTCGCGCAGGACTTCGAGCAGGGTCTTGTGGACGGGGAGGAGGCGCTCGGCGCGCTCGCCGTTGACCTCGAGCGCCACCACCTGACGGTCGACCTCGCGCCCCATCTCCTGCTTCACGTTGCCCCGAGCATAGCCTTCAAGGCCTGCGCGCAGGCCCACAGGTCGGGGGCGACAGCGTGCGCCCGGCTGGATGCCGGAACGGGGTCGTCGGGATGAACGAGGATCGCGCGCATGCCGAGGGCGAGCGCGGGCTCAATGTCATTCGCCTCCTTGTTCCCGATGACCACGCAGCGCTCAGGCGGCGCGCCGCCGGCACGCATCGCCATCTCGAACACCGCCGGGTGCGGCTTGAGGTGGCCGGCGTCGACCGACGTGACGATGGCGACAACGTAGTCCGCCATGCCGAGCAGGCGGAAGTCCTCCCAGTAGCTTTCGGCGTCGCGCCAGTACGTGTTGCTGGCGATGACCGAGCGCATGCCGAGGGCACGGATGTCCGAGAGCAGGTCCAGAGCACCCGGCAGCGGTTTGAGACGGTCAGCCACCGGCAGAGCCATCGAGCGCCGGACCCGGGCCACGGTCTGCGCATCCGCTGGCAGGCCCTGGCGCGACAGCGACCTGGCCACCAGCACTTCCGCCTCGGGGACGATCACGGTGTGCTCCGTGTTGATGCTGCGTGCCTCGTCGCCGATGCGACTGCTCTGAATCAGATCAGCCACGAGCGCTTCAACCTCGGCCGGGAGCAGCCGGGGCATGGCGGCCGCGACTCGCTGAAGGCGCCCATGACCGTCGGTTTCGCGCAGCGGCCACGAATTCGGCCACAGCGTGCCACCGACGTCGATCAGCGCGACTTCAAGGGGCTGAGTCACCCGAGTCCTTATCATCGCCTCAAATGCTCAGGTGGTTGACGGCGGGGGAGTCGCATGGTCCTCAGCTCACTGTTGTGATCGAGGGTCTGCCCTCAGGGCTGGAGATCTCCGAGGACGATTTGCGCCGCGATCTCGCCCGCCGGCAGGGCGGGCACGGGCGAGGTGGCCGCCAGAAGATCGAGACGGACTTCGCCCGCATCGTCAGCGGCGTGCGAGGCGGCTTCACGATCGGCAGCCCGGTGACGTTGGTGCTCGAGAACAAAGATCACGCCAACTGGACGGCCGAGATGACGGCATCGAAGGAGGGCTTCGCGCCCAAGCCGGTGACGAAGCTGCGTCCCGGGCATGCAGATCTGGCGGGCGCCCTGAAGTACGGCCACAGCGATATCCGAAACGTCCTCGAACGCTCCTCGGCTCGCGAGACCGCGACCCGCGTCGCGGCCGGAGGCGTGGCCCGCAAGCTGCTGGCCCACTTCGGGATCGAGATCCTGAGCTTCACCCAGTCGATCGGCACCATCGACATCGGGTACGACGGATGCGACCCCGACACGGTCACGGTGGAGGACATCGAGGCGTCGGCGGTGCGCTGCCCCGTTCCGGAGGCGTCGAGGCGGATGGTCGCCGACATCGATGAGGTCGGGGAGAAGGGCGACACGCTGGGAGGGACGTTCCGCGTCATCGCGCGCGGCGTGCCTCTTGGACTTGGCAGCTACGTGCACTGGGACCGCAAGCTCGACGGGCGCCTGGCCCAGGCGATTCTTTCGATCAACGCGATCAAGGGCGTCGAGTTCGGCTCCGGCTTCGAGGGCGCTGCGCGCCCCGGGTCGCAGTTCCACGACCAGATCGAGTACCAGGAGGGCCGGTTCCGCCACTTGACGAACCGGGCGGGCGGACTGACAGGCGGCGTCACCAACGGCGAGCCGATCGACCTGCGCGTCGCGATCAAGCCCATCTCGACGATGAAGAAGCCGCTGCCGTCCGTCGATCTGCTCACCAAGGAGAAGGTCGAGGCGCACTACGAGCGCAGCGACGTGTGCGTCGTCCCGGCAGCCGGCGTGATCGGCGAGGCGGTGGTGGCGCTGACGCTGGCGGACGCGTTCCTGGAGAAGTTCGGGGGTGACTCGATGTCAGAGATCGAGCGCAACCACCGGGGCTACCTCGACTCCCTCGCCCGCTGAGGCAGCCTTCAGCTCAGGGGAGCGACCGCCGCCTGCGTCGGGTTGACAATCACCGTGCCGTTCCCGCTGCCGTTACGCGATACGGTGAGCGGAACGTGAGGGACAAGGTGATGCCTATTGCGGAGGCCATAGATCGGTTCGTCCCCGATGGCTCGATGGTTGCCATGGGGACCGCACTCGAGGCGCTCATCCCTTTCGCGGCCGGCCACGAGATCATCCGTCAGCAGCGGAAAGACCTCGAGCTCGTGGGGCCGATCTCCGATGCGCTCTTCGACCAGCTCATCGGCGCCGGCTGCGTGCGCCGCATCACCGCGGCGTGGGTCGGCAACGTGTCCGAGGGCCTCGGTCACTGCTACCGCCGCGCCGCTGAGGACGGCGTCCCTCGATCGCTGGAGGTCCACGACCACACCAACTTTTCGATCGCACTGGCGCTGTGGGCGGCAGCCTGGAACGTGCCCAGCCTGCCGGCGCGCACGCTGCTGGGAAGCGACATCCTGGGCACGAACCCGAACCTCACCGCCGCCGGCGGGCTCGTGCACATCAGCGCGGTGCGCCCGGATGTCGCCGTGGTCCACGTCCAGAGGGCGGACTCGATGGGTCGCGCGCACGCATGGGGCCCGCTCGGAATCACCGAGGAGGCGGGGCTCGCCGCGGAGCGCATCGTCCTTACATGCGAGGAGCTGGTGGACTCGAGCGTCACGTTGAGCGACCCCAATCGCATTCTCTTCCCCGAGACCAAGGTCGTCGCCGTCGTTCACGAGCCTGGCGGGGCGCACCCGTCGCCGGTGCAGGGTTACTTCAAGCGCGACCACTCGTTCTTCCGCGACTACGCGGCCGAGTCGCGAACCGTCGACGGGTTCGGCGCGTGGCTCAAGCGCTGGGTGCTGGACCTGCCCGACAGGGCCGAGTACCTAAAACGGATCGACGTCGAGTCCGTGCGAGTGAAGGGCAGCGCCCTTTCAACTCCTGCGAACTTTGCCGATGAGTAATGGTTCCAATGCGTACACCCCGCAGGAGCTTATGGTCGCCGCGGCATCGCGCGAGATACGGGACGGCGACCTTGTGTTCGTCGGCATGCGGCTGCCCATCCTCGCCTACGCCGTGGCGCGCAACAATCACGCGCCGAACGCGCGCGGCCTGTTCGAGGTCGGCCTCCTCCGCGATCAGCCCGCGGAGAAGTTTCTGGGCACGATGGGCGATCCGCCGAACGTCGTCGGCGCGCTGTGGGCGACGAGGATGTCCAACGTGATGGCGCTCATGGCGCAGGGGCTGGTCGATCTCGGCTTCATCGGCGGGGCGGAGGTGGACCGCTTTGGCAACCTGAACACGTCATACGTCGGTCGACCGTCGGCGCCCAAGGTCAAGCTGCCGGGGAGTGGGGGAGGCGCCGACATCGCGATCCTCAGCAAGCGATGGGTGACGCTCATGAGCCACGAGCGCCGGAGGCTGGTCGATCGCGTGTCGTTCGTGACGTCGCCCGGCCATGGGGATGGGACCGAAGGATGGCGCAAGCGAAACGGATTGTTGGGAGCGGGCCCGGCCGCAATCGTCACCACGCTGTGCGTCTTCCGATTCCCCGACGGTGGAGGCGAGGCCTACCTCGATTCCATTCACCCTGGCCACACTCTGGAGGACGTTCGCGCCAACACGGGCTGGCCGGTGGAGCCGGAGGGTGAGGTCAAGGAGACGCCCGCCCCGACGGCGGCCGAACTGTCTGCAATGCGCCGGTTGGAGCCCGCGCCCTTACAAAAGCCTGACGGAGGCACAACCGGCGTCTGACAGGCTCGCCTCAGCTTGAGCTTCCCGGCCCCACAAGGGGTTGAGGCCAAACAAGAGGTGATCGACATGAATCCGATAGCAGCCATCGCAGTCAAGCTGGTGAGCGGCGGCGCGACCGCCGCGCTCATGACGCTGGGACTCACCGCCGGCCTTGCCGACGCGTCGGCCCCCAGCCCAACGCCGACCCCGGCTCCGAGCTCGGCCAACGCCGCTATTCCGACCGCGCCGGCGGGCGTTCGCGACGCCGTCCGCTACGCGATCTTCGTGTCTGAGGCCGAGGTGCTGCGCCTCCCACAGCGGGCGTTTCGTGCCGACCTCCAGCACGGCATCACCGTGGCTCGGCTGGCCAGGGAGAGAGGGATGAACAAGGAGCGGTTCGCCGACCGGCTCGTGATCGACCTGAAGCCTCGCCTCGAGCGGCTGGTCGACCTGAGGGTCATCACGCAAGCGCAGGCTGACAGGGTCCTGGACCGTATCCAGCACGGAAACATCCCTTGGTGGGACGGTCTCGGTAAATAGGTCCAGCGAGTAGCTACCCCAAGGACAGAGGCCCGTCGCTGTGACGGGCCCTCTGCTTCATGGTCGCGCTTTCGCTTTTCCGGCCATCGATATCTGCTTCCACTTGCGGCGCTCCTCGATCCGGATCCGGGCGTCGCTCTTCGCCGCGATGGCTCGCAGCTCGCGCTGCAGCTTGCGGTAGCTGTCGAAGCGAGCGACATCGAGCGTGCCGTCCGCAATCGCCACCTTGATCGCGCATCCGGGCTCCGTTTTGTGGGCGCAGTCAGTGAACCGGCACCGCAACGCCAGCTCCTCTATGTCGTCGAACAGGTTGCCCAATCCCTCTTCGCCCTCCCACAGTTGCGCCTCTCGCAGGCCGGGCGTGTCAATGATCATTCCGCCACCTGGAAGCAGGACGAGTTGGCGGTGGCTGGTCATGTGGCGGCCTTCGCCTGAGCGGTGGATCAGGCGGGTCCGCATCAGGTCGGAGCCGACGATGTGGTTGATGAGCGTCGACTTGCCGGCGCCCGAGGGCCCCAGCAGAACGCCGGTGAGCGCCGGTTGGAGGCGGCGTGTGATCTCCTCCATTCCCTGGCCGGTGACGCTGCTGGTGACCAGCACCGGCGTTCCCATCGACACGGCTTCGAGCTCGACCCGCAGCTCATCGGGCGAGTCGACGACGTCCGCCTTGGTCATCAGGACGACGGGAACGGCTCCGCTCTGCCATGCGATGGTGAGGTAACGCTCGATGCGGCGAGCGTTGACGTCGGTGGCGGCCGCGACCACGAACGCCACGTCGACGTTCGCCGCGAGCACCTGCTCCTTGGATTCGTTGGACGCCACCTTGCGTGAGAAGACCGTGCGCCGTTCGACGACACCGTGAACGCTGGACACGGGTTCGCGGCGCAAAAGGGCGACCCAGTCGCCGACCGCGGGTAGCAGCAGGCCGTCGTTGCGCAGGTGGCGCCCGGCCGATGCTCGGGTCGATCCCTCGCTGTCCTGGACGAGATACTCCGCGCCGAAGTCCGCGGTGACGCGCGCGGGAGCGTAACCGCCGAGCTCGTACGGTTTGAACTTTTCCTGGAAATACGAATCCCAGCCCAGCAATGCGAGCTGAGATGCGGCTTCAGCAGACAACGCGAATCCTCCGGGAAACAAAACGCGTGGGCGGTGTCGGTCCGCCCGCCGGAGGGTGCTTAGACGAAAGCTCCGGAGGCGGCCGACGGCCGGGAAACGGATACTGCAAACTCAGCCATTCGAACGCCACCTCCCTTCCTGTTGATCTGCGCGCAGGTTAGCACGGTGGTTGCCACCGTGGTCCCCTCACCCCGCCCCCCGGAGGGGGGAGGATCAGGCTCCCTTGAAGTCCGGCTTGCGTTTCTCGCCGAACGCTTTGATGCCCTCCTCCGCGTCTTCGGATACGAAGACGCGGCTGATCGCCTCCCGCTCGATCGCCAGGCCCAGGTCGAGCGGCGCGCCGAAGCCCTGCGTGATCGCCAGCTTGGCGTGGCCGATCGCGAGGCTGGGGCCGGCCGCAAGCTTGTTCGCATACTCGGTAGCACCCGCACGACACGCGGCTGCATCCGGGAAGAGGCGGTCCACCAGCCCGATCTCCTTGGCGTCGGCGGGTTTAAGCGTCGTCGCGTTGGCGATGAGGTCGAGACCCTTCGAGAGCCCGACGAGTCGTGGTAGCCGCTGCGTGCCGCCGGAACCGGGAAAAAGGCCCAGGTTCACCTCGGGAAGCCCGATCTGATAGGAGCCCTCGGCCGCAAAACGAAGGTCGCACGCGAGCGCGAGCTCGAAGCCGCCCCCAAGGCAGTGGCCGGCGATCACGGCAATGAAGACGAGCGGCGTGTTCTCCATCTTCCGAAATGCTTCGTGGGCCATGAGCGCGGTCATGGTCCGGGAGCGGGGCGTCCCTGCTGCGAAAGCGGTCACGTCGGCGCCGGCCGAGAAGAATCTCTCCGAGGCGCTGGTCACCAGCACTGCCCGGATGTCGCCGTCGAGGCGCGCATCGTCGATTGCACCTGCGAACGAGCGCAGAAACTCGTAGTCGTAGCTGTTCGCCGGGGGCCTGTCGAGAACGATGATTCCGACCGCGCCTTCCTTCTCCAACCTCACTGGCATGGCGACCCCCTTCCAACCGTTCTCCCGACGACGGACATAATTATCGAAGTACTGACAGAAACCTACCGAAGAGGGGTGCGCACCGAATGGCGACGATGATCATCGAGGGCGAAAGGAGCAAGGCCGCGTCCGGCAAGACATACGAGGTTCGCAACCCGGCGACCGGCGAGGTCGTCGACGTGGTACCGGCCGGCGGTCCTGCCGACGTCGATAAGGCCGCGCAGGCCGCACAGAAGGCCTTTGCGAGCTGGTCCAAGCTCGCTCCGGCCAAGCGGGCCGAGATCCTCCACAAGGCCGCGCACCACATGCTCGGCAAGGTCGAGGAGATCGCACCCATCCTCACCCGGGAGCAGGGGAAGACGTTGCTCGAGTCGAGGCTCGAGGCCCAGCGGTTCGGCGAGAACATCGCGTGGTTCGCGGACCTCGCCGACAAGGTCCACGGCCAGCATGTTTCCCTCCCCGACACGACCACCTACGGGCTGGTGATCCGGATGCCGATCGGTGTCTGCGGGGCAATCGTTCCATGGAACTTCCCGCTCACGCTGGCCGCCAACAAGGTCGCGCCCGCGATCGCCGCGGGTAACACGGTCGTCCTCAAGCCGGCGAGCACGACGCCGCTGTCGACCCTCGCGTGCATCGAGGCGTTGATCGAGGGCGGTCTCCCAGAGGGAGTCGTCAACGTCGTGCTGGGGCAGGCGACCGGAGAGGCAATCGTGGAGCACCCGCTCATCCGGAAGATCGCGTTGACCGGCTCGACGCCGACTGGCAAGAGGGTGATGGCCAAGGCGGCCGAAGGGCTGAAGAAGATCACCCTCGAGCTCGGGGGCAGCGACCCCTGCATCGTCCTTGACGACGCCGACCTGGAGCAGGCGGCGCGCGCCATCTCCGTGGGCCGCTTCTTCAACTGCGGTCAGGCCTGCCTCGCCGTCAAGCGCCTTTACGTGCAGGAGGGTGTGTACGACGCGCTCATGGAGAAGCTGATCGCGCGCGCGGCCAAGCTGAAGCCCGGCAATGGTATGGACAAGGCCAGCCGGATGGGGCCGATGCACACCGAGACGCAGAGGGCTGAGGTCGAGGCCCAGATCAAGGATGCGATGAGCAAAGGGGCCAGGGCCCTGTTCGGTGGCGGTCGACCCGCGGGCGAGGAATACGAGAAGGGCTGGTTCATCGAGCCGGCCATTCTGGAGAACGTGCCGGATGGCGCGCGGATGTGGACGGAGGAGGTGTTTGGGCCGGCGCTGCCGGTGCGGCGGATCAAGGACCTCGACGAGGGGCTGCGCCTCGCCAACGACTCGCCGTTCGGTCTGGGCTCGTCGATCTGGACCGCGAACATGGCGCACGCACGCCGCGCGGTGCAGGAGCTGGAGGCCGGTTACACGTGGGTGAACGCGCTGCAGATCGCGCACGACGAGCTGCCCTTCGGTGGCACCAAGCAGTCGGGCTTCGGGAAGGAGCACGGCCTGGAGGCCTACTACGCGTACACGGAGCAGAAGTCGGTCGTTTACGGCGGGGTTTGATGCCGCGCGTAACTCTCGGCGGTATTGAGCGGCAGTGAAGGTTGCTCTTGTTGTGCTGGCCGTATTACTTGTGCTGATCGGGGGCGTGTTCGCGGGACAGGGGTTGGGCTACATCCCGGGGAGCATCATGACCGGCGACATCAAGTGGTTCTGGATCGGCAGCGGCATGATCATCGTCGGCCTGGTGCTGGGCGCCGCCGGACTGCTTCGCCGCCCCAAGAAAGCCTGACCTAAGCCGTTCTCCCGTTCATGCGGTCGCAATGCGATTGGCACTCGACGCGGCGCGTGGCGGCAGTTTGGTACGTGAGGCGCTCTGCGGGGATCGGGCGGGCGCACGACTCGCAGATGCCGTACCCGCCCTCCCGGATGCGCTCGAGCGCGTGCTCCACCAGCTCGCGGTTCTCATCCAGGAGAGGAACCAGGATGTCCGAGGTCGCTTTGATCCGTCAGACACAACGCCCAGCCCGTGCCGCGGACCCGGGTCGCGCACAATGAGTCGCTTGTGCCGGCCATGAAGAGACCGACCGCCTCCCTTTTGCTCCTCATCGTTCTTACCGCCGCGTGTCAGCGGGGTCCGATCAACCAGCCCGTCCCGAGCGTGGCTCAGATCGGCGCGGACCTCAACTGCGTGAGCGGCGACCATGGGTTCGAGGATGCCGCGGCGGGGTGGGGGTTCTGCTATCCCGGGACGTGGAAGTACATCGAAAAATCGCAGGGATACTCCCAGCCGACTCGCCTCGACCTGACCTTCGACATCACCGACGTCCCCTGCGTTATTGGTACGCCAGTGGCAGGCGAAACGCCGCGCCCGGTCTGCTCATCGAACGCGGGCCTTTTCGCTTTCATGATCATCTCGACATACGAGCGTGGGAGCTCGCCTGACCTGGCCACGTGGATGCAGGCGAACTTGACTCCCGTGCCTGTCGGGCAGGTGATCCAATGGGGCAACGCAACTGAGGCGGATCGGTTGAGCGACGGGAGGCGCATCGCGCTGACTCAGCATCAGGTCGTGATCATGGACCTGCGCTCGGGCGTCGGCCAGCTCGACCTAGAGGCCGAGATGTCGTCCAGGCTGAGCACCTGGAAATTCTCTTTCTGAAGGGTTTTCGCACTGCGCGGTCACGCGAGTTTGAGTGCGGCGCTGCGCGCCAACTCCCCACAAGTGAGGATGAGGCGCTGCTCGCCTGACCTAGCTCGGCCTCTTGAACAGGCTCTGGAGTTTGACGGCCAGGCCCATGTCGCCTTTGACCTGGAGCTTGCGCGACATGAAGGCGGACATCCCGTCCATCTGGCCCGTCATGATCTTCACGAAATCCGCGGAGTCCGCGATCAGCGTGAGTTTCGCGTTCTCGGGCGCGTCACCCTTTCCCACCTCGGCCTTGCCGTCGGCGATCTTGACCCACCACTTACCGCTGTTCTCACCGCTCAGGTCGAACTGGATGGTCGCGTTTGTGGCGCCCGCCTTTTCCGGCACCAGGTACCGGGGCAGTGCCTCGACGATTTGGTCGGGTGACAGTTGAACTTCAGACATTTGCTCCTCCTGAGCTAAAGCGACGAAGGCCGATTTGTGACTCTACTGAATGCTAACCGCGCGTTCATGCGCGCGTGAGCGCCCCCCACCCGGCCATGCTGAGGCGTGACCGTCCTCCGCTCGGCGACAATGCCGGAGTTGTGACGACCGACCTTGCCCTGACCGAGGTGGCGGCGGACGTCTTCGAGCTCCGCCTGCCGATTCCGTTCGAGGACGGCCTCGTCAACGTCTTTCTTTTCCCGGCCGGAGACGACCTCGACCTCCTGGATTGCGGGATGAACACGGACGAATCGGTCGACGCGATCCGGACGGCCGTCAAGCAGGTCGGGGCCAAGCGACTGCGGCGCCTGGTCGTCACGCACATCCATCCCGATCACTACGGCGCCGCCGGCGTTTTCGCGGGCGAAGGGCGCGCGGACCTGTACCTGCATCGCCTCGAGGTGCCTCTCGTCTATCCGCGATATGTCGAGCTGGAGCATCTCGTGACCGAAGTGCGCAACTACCTGCTCGTCAACGGTGTACCGGAGGACGAGTCCGAGCTGATGAGCAACTCTCAGCGCGCGCTGAGCGAGATCGTCAAGCCCGCCGTGCCGGCGGTGCAGCTCGACGGCGCCGAAACGTTGGAGGTAGGCCGCCGGCGGCTGCGGGTGGAGTGGACGCCCGGCCACTCGCCCGGGCACATCTGCCTGTACGACGAGGGCGAGAAGATCCTCTTCGCGGGCGACCACATGCTCCCTGAGCTGTCTCCCAACATCGGCCTCCATCCTCAGAGCACTCCGGATCCGCTACACGAATACCTCGAGGGCCTGCAGCGGCTCGCGCGTTACGAGCCTCGCCTGATCCTTCCGGCCCATGGGCGCCCGTTCACCGACGCCTCAGGTCGAGTGACCGCCCTGGTCGCCCATCACAAGAGGCGCCTGGATCAGATCGCGGCGATCGTCTCCCGCGGAGAGCGCAGCGCATGGGAGGTGGCGCTGGAGCTCTGGGGCCCGCGCGAGAACCTATACGAGAGGCGCGCTGCACTCCAGGAAGGCCTCGCGCACCTTCAGGCGCTGGCCGTCGAGGGCAGGCTGCAGAAATTCGTCACCCCCACCTCGGTGCGGTGGAAGGTATGAGAGGGAACCCGGATGGTTCCCTCTCATCGCGCGTGCGGCTTTGCCGCAGGCGCTGCTCTCTTTCCGGTATATGGATTGGGATTGATTGAGGATTAGTTTTTCCTCGCGACGCTGGGCGTGGTTAGCGACAAGTAATGGCCGGGGGGACCCCGGCCAACCCTGCCACGCTAGCGGGAGGCCATAGCCGCTCGGACGGTCTTGATCCCGAGCGGGAAGAGGTCGGCCGGGTAGCAGCCGACGCCGACGACTCCAGGTCCGGTGTGCGTGCCCACGACCGGCCCCAGCGGCTGGATCATCAGGGTGTCGGCGAAGGGTTCCAGCTCGCGTGCAACGCGCTCCGCGTCGGCCTCGGCGTCGGCATGACCGACGATGATGCAGGCGCCCCGTCCCCTGTCCAGCTCCGTGGTCAGCTCGACGATGCGGTTGAGCGCGCGCTCGAAGGTGCGCACGCGCTCCAGCGGCGTCACCAATCCATCGCGTATGCAGAGGACGGGCTTGACCTGGAGCACTGAGCCAAGCAGCGCATTGGCGCGCCCGATGCGGCCGCCGCGGCGAAGGAACTCGAGCGTCGCGACCGAGAAGTACGTCTGCACGTGCGCCCTCATCGCCATGACTTTGGCCTCGATCGCCTCCGGATCCGCGCCTCGACTCGCCAGCGTGGATGCGACCAACGTCAGGAGGCCGAGAGACATCGACACGACTTCGGAGTCGATGACGCGAATGCGCGTCGCGTCGGTCATTTCAGCCGCCTGGCGCGCTGAAGAGACCGTGCCGCTGAGCTTCTCCGAGATGTGGATGGAGACGATCGATTCGTAGTCCTCGAGGAGCGCTGCGTAGGTCGCCGCAAAACGGCCCGGCGAGGGCTGGGAGGTGGTCGGGTGCGTGGTCGCGCCCGGGAGCCGGCGGTAGAACTCGGCCGGGGTGATGTCGACTCCGTCGAGGAAGCTTTGACCGTCGAGGTTCAGCGTCAGCGGGACCAGCGTCACCGACCTCGTGGCGGCGAGGGCCGGAGGCAGGTCGGCGGTCGAGTCGGTGACGATGGCGACGGAGCCTTTGTTCATCTATCCAACCTTTGTGGGTCGCCCTTCTTGGCGTAAGTTCCGGGCCGCGTCCACGAGGGCCGCGAGGGACTGGTCGGAGGCGCGTGCCGCATCCTCGAGCACGATGTTGAAGTGGGTCCCGGCCGCGGCGAGGCTCGATGCGAGACGGGAGCCGCCGAGCCTTGCTAGCGCCGACCCGAGGCCCATCGCGCCGATCGACTGCAGCTTGGCAAGGGGCAGCGACCCGCTCTCGAGGACGGCCCTGCCGGCCACACCTGCGTGGCGTCCGGCCGCTTCGAGCCTGCTGAGCCAAAACCCGAGTTGATAGCCCATGTCGGTGGTGGCGTCGGCGAGGAAGGCGCGGGCGGCCGCCGCCTCGTCGCCGATTTTGGCAAAGTGGTTGAACGCCGCCCGCAGCTGGGTCTCCAGGGCGTCCGGCGAGGGGACGGCGGCCGGGGCGGCGCTCGGCAGGAACATGATCCGGCTGCGCCCGCCGGAGGCGCTGTGCGTGGGTGGGGCGGAGCGCCTCGTCACCAGGCCCAGGGTCTCCAGCTCGCGCAGGAGCCCGTACGCGGTCCACGTCGAGATGCGCATGCGGGTTGCCACGAGCGAGTAATGCACGGCTTCGCCGGCCTGTGTGGTCAGCCGCTGGAGCGCGTCCAGGGCCTCCAGGCGCCGAGCGGTGAGGCGAGACTCGAATTTTCCCAAGAACCCAAAGAACCCAGGCCCATGTTAGTGGGTCAGACCAACCGGGGTCTAGAGGAGCTTGGCTTCGGCCGTCTCCTCTATTGCCTTCGTCCGTCGGAACAACCGCGCCTCGATCGGCCTGACCAGTACGAGCAGGGCCAGGACGAGAATGGTGGTGAAGATCGCGGTGACGTAGTAGCCGAAGCCGACGGACATGCCGATCGCCGCCACCACCCAGATCGAGGCGGCGGTCGTGAGCCCGTGGACCTCATTGCCCTGGCGCAGGATGGCACCCGCGCCCAGGAAGCCGACCCCGGTCACAATCTGGGCCGCGATTCGCGTCGGGTCCGTGGGACTGCCGAAGATCTCGAGCCCAAGCCCCGCGAAGAGGCAGGCTCCGATGCCGACGAGGGCCATGGTGCGAATCCCGGCCGGATGCCCGTGGAATTCCCGTTCGATACCGATTGAGACCGCAAGGATCGCGGTGACGAAGAGGCGAAGCGCGAAGTCGGGGTCGCCGGTGAGTGGCAGAGTGCCTCAGCCCCTGCCGCGGCGGCCGCCGGGCTCGTCCTTGGCCCCGGGCTCGTCTGGGAGCTCGGGTAGGTCGAGGCTGTTCACGAAGTCGCGGAAGACGGCCAGCCGTTCTTCGTCG
>OCZT010002069.1_pt1 | contig 20787 bp, 13 predicted proteins | sample 1539031 | NCBI WGS metagenome assembly OCZT01 (sample SAMEA3539308, study PRJEB22396) | soil metagenome | biome: tundra; feature: field; material: soil | place: USA | collected 2010-05 | depth 0.15 m | reverse complement strand
TTGGCGCGCACAGACCAGTGGGTTCGTCGTCGTTCGCGGGCTCAGAGTGCACGCCGCGACCCTCTCCAGACCCTTCGCTGATCTTCGTGACCGCCCTTCAAGCTGCTCTTTGATCCAGCATCGGCAGTAGCCGTTCTGCATCGAGATACTCGACTCGAAGCGGTGTGTCCATCGGGCGTTCGCCCGGCCGGCCGCGCGGAGGCGGGATTGCCGAGAGATGCACGGGTGTTCGTCCGAAGTAGACCTCTGCGGGCGTCGCACCGCCGAGAGCCTGATGCGGGCGGAAGTGTGGGTAGTGGACGAGTCCCAGCTCGACCTTCGCCATGAGATCTCCGCTACGAGCGGCCCCATCAGGCGCAGTCCGAGCGTGTCCTTCACCCGCTCATTCGGCCCGCTGGTCGCGGCCCGCGCCTGCCTCTGCGACGAGTGCTTCCGCACCACCTCGTGCGCCTCGCGCCCCACAGCGCCCGACGCCGCCACCAGGTCCGGCAACCGCGCGCCTCCGTCCGAGGTGGTCGAAAGCGCGTCGTCGAGAAGCGCGATGAGCAGCAGACGGTCGACGACGTCGAGGGAGTTTTGCCCGCACGAGTCGCTCCAACGGCACGTCCAACCCGGCCGCAACCGTCGATTCCGTGCGCGCGAGCAGATACGCGAGTCGCTCCGCGGCATAGGGCGGCGCGGCAGTCCCCGCGCGGAACGCCGAGATCAGGTCGCGCGGGAACGCCAGCCAGTCGCCGAGGTAATCCCAGGCGCCACCGTAAGGACGCTCGGCCCCTTCGGGCTTCTCAGACCACGTGGAGGCGTCGGCTGGCCGCTCGAACGGCCGGTATGACGGCTCGGCGAAGCCCGGTGGGCCGTCGGGGCGGGGCGGGAGGGGGCGGAGGGTCAGCATGGAAGGCAAAATGCGCCCACCTCTCGGACAGGCAATGTCCGAATGAATGGCATTCATTCTCAGGGTCGACACTGCCACCCCTAAGCCGTCCCTCATGGTGTATGACACCCTCTAATGCATCCGCATGGCCTCGCCCGCCCCTTGGTGGCACATACTCTGCGGTCGCATCGCTGTCTAACGTGTATCAGCAGAATTGTGACGAGAACTGTCGCCGGAACGCGGCGGGTACGGACATTCTTCGTCCCAAACCTCTACAGACTTCGAGGCAAACATGAGTGACGGGGTGGCCGGCAATACGCCCGTCGCGCCGGAGCCAGTTGACGACGTCGACGTAATGGTCGACTACGCCCCGTCCGTAAATTACGCGATGCAGCAGAACGACGTGCCGTTGATCCGGCGGGTCGTCGTACGAAACCGCGCGGGTCACGAGCTTCGGAACCTCCGGCTGACTCTTTCGACCGAGCCGGCAGTTATCGAGAGCCAGCATCGCGTAATTGAGGCGCTGGATCTCGGCGGCGAGGTCGAGTTAGGGGACATCAGGCCGCTCCTCCTCCGCGGACCCCTTCGGGCACTCACGGAGAGAGAAGTTGGGCACCTGCTCGTCGAACTCAGCTGTGACGGGCGGACGCTCGTCTCGCGTCGCAATCGGCTCGCGCTGCTCGCCTTCAACGAATGGGAGGCTCACGCTCAGCTGCCTGAGCTTCTGGCTGCGTTCGTTCTGCCGAACGACCCTGCCGTAGGGGTCATTCTCGGGAAGGCGCGAGACGTGCTCGCCGTCAACGGCAACGCGGCTCTGTCCGGCTACCAGGACGAGGACCCTGCTCGCGTGTGGACGGTCGCGGCAGCGATCTGGGAGGCCATCGCCTCAACCTCCATCACCTACGCGACCCCGCCAGCGAGCTTCGAGGGACGCGGCCAGAAGATCCGAACCCCGTCCCAGATCGTCGAGTCACGCTTCGGCACCTGCATGGACCTCACCGTCCTTTTTGCTGCGTGTATCGAACAGGCTGGCCTCAATCCTGTCGTGGCCCTGTTCAACGGCCACGCATACCCAGGCCTTTGGCTCAAGGCCGGCCGCTTCAGCGAGCCTTCGACCACTCATTCCTCCGACCTTCGAAATCGCGTCGACCTGAATGAGATCGCCGTGTTCGAAGCGACGGCGGTTTGCGGGGGGTCGACCAGTTCATTCAAGGACGCTCTATCCATTGCGAAGGCGCGCCTGGCCCCCGAACGCGAGAAGGATTTCGACCGAGCGATCGACGTCGCGATGGCGAGGAAGGCCGGCATCCGCCCAATTCCGCTGAGCCAGTCCGACGAGCCGGACCGTCCTTCGATTTCCGGCGGAAACGTCATGGCCGGCACCTTGCCCACTCCCCCGCCCGAGTTGAACGTGCCGTCGCTTTCTGATCCGCGCCCTGCTCCCGCCGAGGGCCCCGAATCGGCTCCGCAACGCCTCAAGCGCTGGAAAGACAGGCTGCTCGACCTGAGCCTCCGGAATCGACTTCTCAACTTCAAGGATTCCAAGAAGACGATTCCGCTCCTGTGCTCGAACTCGGCGGCGCTCGAAGACGCGCTCGCAAACGGCCTTGAATTCCGCGTTCTTCCCGCCCCCGCAGTGATGGGCGACACGGACCCGCGCGACGCGCAGGCCCATCGAGAGCGGACCGGGACAGATGCGCTAGCCGAGTTCCTCAACGCCGAGATGGCCGCCCGACGGCTGCACGCTTCGTTGCCGGAAGAGGACCTTCAGGCCCGGTTGATCGACCTCTACCGCGCCGCCCGCGTGGCTTTCGAGGAGGGCGGGGCCAACGTCCTCTATCTCGCGATCGGATTTCTGCGCTGGTTCGACTCCGGCACCCCGGCGCAGTCTTCAAAGCCGCTCAAGGCGCCCCTCATCCTGCTGCCAGTCCGGCTCGAGCGCGCCAGCGTGAGGGACGGGTTCCGCCTGCGCATCCTCGACGAAGAGACCCGGATCAACGTCACCCTGCTCAAGCGACTCGAAGAACAGGACATCGTCATTCCAGGGCTTAACCCGCCACCGGAGGACGAAGCTGGCTTCGACGTGCCGCTGATCCTGAATCTGTTCCGTGAGGCGGTGAAGAACGTACCGCGTTGGACGGTTCTGGACGAGGTGGCCCTCTGCACACTGACCTTCTCGAAGTTTCTGATGTGGCTGGACCTCGAGAAGAACGCCGCACAGCTAACGGAGAATTCCGTCGTCCGTCACCTCGTTCACACACCAAACGAACCGTTCTACGACCAGCGAGCTTTCCCTGACGAGGCATCACTCGACCGCGCGCACGCGCCCTCGTCCACTTTTTGCCCCGTAGATGCTGATTCATCGCAACTCGCCGCCATCTTCGCGGCGGCCGAGGGGCGGAGCTTCGTGCTCCAGGGCCCCCCCGGCACCGGAAAGTCACAAACCATCGTCAACCTCGTCAGCCAGACCCTCGCTCTCGGGAAACGAGTGCTCTTCGTGTCCGAGAAGATGGCCGCACTGGACGTCGTCAAGAAGCGCCTCGGCGCCGTGGGGCTCGACCCGTTCTGTCTCGAGTTGCATTCCACCAAGGCCAGCAAGGATTCCGTCCGCAAGCAACTTCAGGCGAGCGCGGCCCTGACGCAAGGGAAATCACCGGCGGAGTGGGAAGCGGAGGCAAGCCGGCTTTCGGTGCTGCGCGATCAACTAAACGCCTATGTCATCGCGCTTCACGAAGAGGGTCCGTTCGGCCGCAGCGCCTTCTGGGCACTGTCGATCCTCGTGAGAGACCGCGAGGTTCCCGAGATTGCGCTCCGGCCCACAGGTCACACACTCGATCGCGCGCGGTTTGACCAGATGTCGGCTGCCGTCCGCCAACTGCAGCGGTCGGCGCTGGACGTTCGGCCTGGCCGGTCACACCCACTCCGTTTCGTCCGGCTGACCTCGTGGCGGGTCGACACCCCCGATCAGGTCACCGCCGAGGCCGTTCGCGTCAAGGAGCGGGTCGCCTTGATTTCGGCTGCGGCCACCGCCGCGCTCCCGCAGCTCGGCCTGAGCCCGCAGGGCCCCTCGATGAGGGACATCCTCCTCGCCGGAAGGGTTTTCAGCACCCTGGAGGACACCACATCGCCCCCAGAGGCCATGCTCAATACTCCGGCGTGGACGGCTCTCGAGGCAAAGATCAAGGGCTGGGTCGAGCGGGGGCGCAAACGAGACACCGAGCGCACTGCTCTTCTAGAGGTATGTACATCCGAGGTTCTCTCGTGCGATCACGCGCTCTATCTCGATCGGATCGCGCGTTACAAGAGCGCCCCCTGGTGGCGGAGACTCTTCGGCGCCCGCCGGCTAAAGGCCGACACGGCGTTCCTGGTCCAGGCACCGCCCGCCGCGTCCATCGACGACATCGAGAGGCACCTGCGAAGGGCGCGTCGCGTCAACGAGGAGACCGCACGTCTTTCGGCGATCGTCGGCGAGGAACGCGACACGTTTAAGACGTACTGGCGGGACGGTGAAGGCGATTGGGCGGCGATAGAGCGCGACCTCGTCTGCGCGAACGGCCTGAGGGCACTCATCGAGGCCGAGCGCCCGGTCTCTTCCCTGCCCGGGGTGCGAGAACGTTGGATTCAGCTCGCAACGACCGGCGCGAAGGACATTCGGCAAAACGGGCCGATTCACGCGACCGGAAGGGCTCTCAGGGACTCGCTCATCGGCATCGACACGGCCACTGACAGGCTGAGATCGCAGCTCGACCTCTCCGATGGCTTCAAGCCGCCTCTCGACGAGTCGTCCTACCTCGACACGCTCACGAAGAGAGTAGACGAGATCCTCTCCTCATTGCCGCGCCTGCGCCTCTGGGCTTCCTGGATGGCGGCGGCGGCCGACATCGGGAAATTCGAGCTTGCCCCCCTTGCGGCCGCGATAGCAGACGGCTCACTTGCACCCGAGCTGGCCGAGCGGGCTTTCGAGAAGGGGCTTGCGCGCTGGTTCTACGGGTTGCGTTGCGCTTCCTACCCCGTTCTCGCCTCATTCCTTGGGCGAGATCAGATGGCTCGAATCCAAGAGTTCCGGCAGGCTGACGAGCGGTTCAGGGATCTCACAAGCGCAGTCGTTCGCAGCCAGCTTGCGGCGCGTGTGCCCCGAGACATCGGGACTCTGAGCAACGTCCAGACGTCCGAGACCGGCAAGCTGCAAAGGTTCATTCAGGGCGGGCGCACCACGGTGCGTCGGCTCTTTCAGGACTGTCCGAACGTTCTCGCCTTGCACAAACCTTGCGTTCTCATGAGCCCTCTTTCCGTCGCTCAATACCTCGGGCCGGGATTCCCGAAGTTCGACCTCGTCGTGTTCGACGAGGCATCGCAGATGCCGGTGTGGGAGGCAGTCGGAGCTATCGCCCGAGGCAAAGAGCTCGTCGTCGTCGGCGATTCGAAACAGCTTCCGCCCACGAGCTTCTTCGATTACACCGCCGGGACCGAAGAGGTTCAGGACGACGAGCTGGTAGACGAGGAGAGCATTCTCGACGAGTGCGCCGCCGCGCAGCTGCCGTCCCTCACCCTGAAGTGGCATTACCGCAGCCAGCACGAGTCCTTGATCGCATTCAGCAACGCCAGGTATTACGAAGGGAAGCTCCTCACTTTCCCCTCTGTCGAAGCCGTCGTCCCGTCCATGGGCGTCCGCTGGGTCGAGGTCCCCGACGGTGTCTACGAGATGGGCTCGGCGATCAACCGCGTCGAGGCCCAGCGCGTCGTGGACGACATCCTCAGGCGCCTCGACGATCCCGCCGAGCGCAACCGCTCCCTCGGCGTCGTCACGTTCAGCCGCGCTCAGCAGAAGGTCATAGAGGATCTGCTCGAGAAAGAGAGAGACAGGCGGCCCGATCTTGACGCCCTCTTCAGTCGGCAGGACGAACCGCACATCGTCAAGAACCTCGAGACGGTGCAGGGCGACGAGAGGGACGTCATCCTCTTCTCCATCTGCTACGGGCCCGATGCCGCCGGCCGCGTCAACCTAAGGTTCGGGCCACTTATTGCCAAGGGCGGGCAGCGGCGCCTCAACGTCGCCATCACGCGGGCGCGGCAGGAAGTCGTCGTCTTCTCGCGCCTGCGCCCGGACCAAATCGACCTGTCCCGGACCAGCGCCGCCGGTGTCGCCGATCTCAAGTTGTTCCTCGACTACGCCAGACGCGGCCCCGCCGCCCTCGGCGCAGCCGCCGTCGCGGGCTTCGCCAGCTGCGAATCCCCGTTCGAGCAGGCAGTCTTCGACGCGCTCACGGCGCGAAGGTGGACTCTCCACAAACAGATCGGCTGTTCGAGCTACCGGATCGATCTCGCCGTCGTCGACCCGGAACGTCCGGGAAGGTATCTCCTCGGCATCGAATGCGATGGCGCCAACTATCACAGCGCCAAGACCGCTCGCGACCGCGACCGCCTTCGCGCACACGTCCTGACTCGGCTCGGATGGCGACTGGAGCGCGTCTGGTCAACCGACTGGTGGCTCGATGCCGAGACCGAGATCGAACGACTCGACAGAGCCATCTCTGACGCCGCTGCGAAACGCCCGGTTCCAGCTCCTCCCGTCCTGGGCGCTCCTGCAAAGTTCGAAACGCCGCAGCGAGAGGCCGCCGTGGCGCCAGCCCCGGCCAGGCTCGATCGGGAGATGCCGCTCGTCGCGGCCTTCGCGGGTGGGAGCACTGCCCCGGCCGTGAAGCAACCACCGGCAGGGGCGAGCTCGAGTGCCCGCAGAACCTACGTCATGGCGGACTACCAGCCTCAGCGCTACCAAACTCCGGAGGACTTCTACGCCGAGCACGCCGACGCCGCGATTCGGCGCGTAACGCTCGGCGTCGTCGCCACCGAAGGCCCTATCAACCTCACTCTGCTGGCTCGACGAGTGGGTGCGAGCTGGGGCCTCCTCCGCGCCACGGATCGAGTCCAGAGGCGAATTCTCGGAATCCTCAAGGGATCCGGCGTTCAGCTCAGACGCGCCGGAAGCCGCACGTTTGTATGGCCGAAGGAGGCCGCGAGCGGGACGCTGAGCACGTTCCGCATTCCGGACTCGGAAGACTCGACCCGCACCGCGGAGGAAATCTGTCCCGAGGAAGTCGTCGTCGTGATCCGAGAGCTCCTCGCGAAGCACATCAGTATCGGCGTCGACGACCTGCTAAGGGAAGTCGCGAGGCAGTTCGGGATACAGAGGCTCGGCGGCAACGTCCGGGAATTCCTCGCCGAGGGCCTCTCGCTCGCATCGACGAGGGGTGCCGTGACGCTCGACGGCGACATCGTCAAGGAGGCGCACTTGCCTCAGTCACAGGAGTAGCCGATGTTCCCCGACAGATCCGGTGAGATCCCGTTCTTCAAAGCCGAGGCGCTGGCCGCCTGGAAACGCTGCGAATTCGACACGGCTCGAATGCACTTCTTCAAGTTCGTCGAAAGCGTGAAGCAGCAGAACGTCAATACCGGGGGGCGCCTCGAGGCCGAGCTGCACGAAGCGCAAGGCCTTTACAGCCGCTTTGTCGCAGAAGACCCCACCTACCTAAAGATCTCTGAAGAGGTACTTCGGATCGTCGTGGCACAGCCGGGGCTGCTACAGACGGATCTTTACGGACGCCTGCCAACCGTGCCGAGGGACACCCTGTCCTACGTGCTCTATTTCGCCGCCGACCACGGGCGCGTCGTGAGAACAAAGAAGGGGCGCACCTACCAGCTTTCGTTGCCCGTGGCGCCCCCAGCGCGAGCGGAGCCTGACAGATGAAGCTGATCCACGCGGCCGACATCCATCTCGATAGTCCCCTTCGGGGTCTCGACCGCTACGACGGCGCCCCCAGCGGGGACCTTCGCGTGGCGACGCGACGCGCCTTCACGAACCTCATCGACTACTGCCTCGAGGAGAAGGCCGACGCCCTGCTCCTCGCCGGCGACGTCTATGACGGTGACTGGCAGGACTTCAACACCGGCCTCTTCTTCGTGAAGCAGCTCGCGAGGCTGCGGGAGGCCGGAATTCCGGTCTACGCCGTCCTCGGCAACCACGACGCCGCCAGCACCATCACCCGCAGGCTGAAGCTGCCGGACAACGTGACCCTTCTCTCCCACAAGGCCCCGGAGACCACGATCAACGAGCACCTCGGACTCGCGGTCCACGGCCAGAGCTTCGCAAAGAGGGATGTCACCGAGGACCTGGCGGCCGCCTACCCCGCCACCGTCCCCGGCCTCCTCAACGTCGGCCTCCTGCACACCGCCCTCACCGGCCGGGTGGAGCACGTTCCATACGCCCCGACGACACAGGACCGTCTCGCATCCAAGGGCTATGGATACTGGGCGCTCGGGCACGTGCATCGAGCCGAGGTCGTCTCAAAGAGCCCTTGGATCGTCTTCCCCGGCAACCTGCAGGGACGGAGTGTCCGCGAGACGGGCGAGAAGGGATTCGTCGTTGTCTCCGCGGAGGGCTCTGATGTGACAGGCGTCGAGAAGGTCCCCTGCGACGTCGCCCGCTGGCACGACCTCACCGTCGACGTGGCCTCGACCCGAAGTGCCGACGACGTCCCTGTGCTCGTCCAGCACGCCCTCGAGGCAGCCGTCGCTGCCAGCGGGAACCGCCTCGTCGCCGCGCGCGTCCGCCTTACCGGACGCGGAGCCATCCACTCGACGCTGGTGCGCGACCTCAGAAGCGTCGAGGCAAACGTCCGCGCTGCAGCCTCGGACGTGAGCGGGGACGTGTGGGTCGAGAAGGTCGTCGTCCAGACGCTTCCCGAGGTTGATCTCGAAAAGGTGCGGGAGCGGCCAGATGCCCTCGGGCACGTCGCCCGGTCGATCCACGGCGCTTCGGAGGACCCGGAGGCGCTGAAGGCTCTCACGGCAGAACTTCGCCCCTTACTGGACAAGCTTCCGCCCGGCCTCGGAGAGGGACGGCCCCTCTTCGACCCCTCCGATTCCGAAAGCCTCCGGGCTTTTCTCGCTGAAGTCGAGGGGGCTCTCGTTCCAATGCTCCTCGACGCGGAGGAGCGGCCGTGAGAATCGACCGCCTCGAACTCGCCGCCTACGGTCCCTTCACCGGCGTGGAGATCGAGCTCGCCCGCTCGGCCGGCCTCCACGTCGTCTTCGGGCCCAACGAGGCCGGGAAATCGTCGGCCCTTCGCGCCATCAGCGACCTCTTCTTCGGCGTCCCGCTTCAGACGTCCGACAACTTCCTCCATCCCTACGACGCATTGAACATCCGCGCAACGATCTCCGGTCGCAAGGGGACGCTCGAGTTCGTCCGCCGCAAGCGGAAGAGCGGAAGCGACCTTTTCGACGCCTTCGGGGGCGTGCTGGCACGCGACGTCCTCGTCCCGTTCCTTGGCCACGCCGATCGTAGCTTTTTTGAGCACGCCTTCGGCCTCGACCCGGACCGGCTGGCCGAGGGGGCGATGGATCTGCTCCAGAGTGGGGGAGATGTCGGACGCGCCGTGCTGCAGGCCTCCTCCGGCGTATCGGGGCTTTCCGCCCGCCTCGACGCCATTGAGGCCGAAGCCGGCGATCTCTTCAAGAAGGGGGGAAAGACGCAGGCCGTCAACGCCTGCCTCTCCCGGCTGAAGGCACTCGAGGACGAGATGAAGGCCTCCCGCCTCAGCAGCGAGACGTGGAAAGGGCTCTCGGACGAGCTGGCGAGCGTATCGTCCGAGGCCGAGAGGCTCGTCGCCCAGCGGGCCGGCACGGAAGTCGATCGGCAACGGCTGACCCGCATTCAGCGCGCCCTCCCCCTGCTTGCGCGCCGGAACGCGTGGGAGGCGGTTCTCACGCGGCTCGTCGGCGTCCCTCTTCTCCCCGATGCGTTCGACGGGATGGCCACGTCGGCGCGCGACGAGCGCTTGCGCGCAGTGACCGCCGAGGAGAGCCTCGCACGCGAGGTGTCCAGCCTCGAGGCGGACCTCTCGCGCCTTCCGGCCCCTGGCGCGCTTCTCCTCCGCGGAAAGGAGATCGAGGCACTACATCAGGAGTGCGGCGCCATGCGGGGCTTCCGCACCGACCTGCCCGCGCGCGAGGGAGAGCTGCGGGAGGCCACCGCGCACGCGACCCGCCTCGCGGGACAGATCGCTCCAGGGGCGGGCGTCGACGAGGTCATCGCCACGCTCCTTCCGGGGCCCGCCCGCAAGGCGCTCCGGGCCAGCGCCGCCGAGGCAAGCCACCTGAGGGACGGGCTGTCACGCGAGGAACGGGACCTCGCCGCCATCCGCGAGGGGATCCGCATCTCGAAGGAAGAGCTCGCGGCGCTGGGACCGGCTGTCGACCCTGCCCCTCTCGCGAGGGCGATCCGTGAGGTGGAGCGGAGGGGCGATCCCGTGGAGCGCCTTTCCAAGGCAAACTCCGCAGTACGCAAGTCGAGGAAGATGCTCGACGACTCGCTTGCTTCCCTCTCCGGCTGGGCGCCGCGTGGGGCGGACGAGCTTGCGGCCCTCTCCCTCCCGGGAGACGCGACGATCGACTCGTTCCAGGAACGCTTCGCCGCGCTCGAACAGGACGAGCGCCAGATGGAGTCCGAGAGGAAGCGGCTCTCCTCGGAGAGGGAGACTCGAGAGGCCGAGCGACGCACCCTCGCCGCGGGCCGGACTCTTCCGACGCGGCAGGACGTCGTCGCCGCGCGCGAGCGGCGCACGACGGGGTGGAAGCTCGTCCGGAGGGTATACGTCCAGGGGGAACCCGACGCCGGGAACGAGGCGAAAGTTTTCGACCCGGATCGACCGCTCGCTGACGCCTTCGAGCGATCGATGGATTCCGCCGACGGCGCGTCCGACCGGCTCGTCGACGCCGCAAACGACGCCGCGCGGGACGCCGAACTCGCTCGGCAGTTGCAGGGAATCGAAGCCAAGCTCGCCGAAGGCGCGAAATGCGCAGACGCCCTCGCCTCCGGCCGCACCGCGATCGAGGCCGAATGGCGTTCCGCCTGGCCGGACGCGGGCATCGCGCCCCGCATGCCGACCGAGATGAAGGAATGGCTGAGGGCGAGGGCGCGCGCGCTGGAGCGCCTCGAGGCGCACCGGACCGCCGAGGCCGACGCCGAGACGGAGCGTGAGGCTCTCGAAAGGGCTCGCGCCTCGCTTATCGGTGCTCTCGCGGCCGTTTGCCTCGAGGGAGTCGCCCCGTCCGTTCCGTACGCCGAGGTCCACTCTCTCGCCGAGGTGGCCCGCGAGAAGTACGAGAAGGCGGCCGCCGAGCGCAAGCGGCGCGAGTTGAGCATCGAGGATGCGACGTTGAAGATCGGCACTCTCGAGGTCTCGACAGCCCAGGCGCGCGAGAATCTCAAGGCCTGGAAGAGCGCGTGGGCCGAGGGCGTCGAGGCCGTTCGGCGCCCTGCGACCGTTTCGACTGACGAAGTCGTCGCGATCCTCGACGGCTGCGACGAGCTCGACAAGATCGCCCCGACCGTGAGCACGCTGCGCGACCGCATCCGGAAGATGCAAAACAATTTCGAGGAGTTCGGCTCGAGGGTCGCTTCTGTCTGCGCCGCTGTCGCCCCGGACGTGGCCGCGATCGCGCTGGTCACGGCCGCCGAGACGCTGTTCGAGCGCCTCGGGGTCGAGCGGGCGGCCGAGGGAAAGCGCATGCAGGCGGCGGAGAACTTCGAGAAGAGCCGCGGCAAACTCGCGAAGGAATGCGAGAAGGCCAAGGCCGCGCATCAAGAGGTCGAGGCGCGCTGCCGGGAGGCCGCCTGCACGACCGTGGAGGAGCTTCCCTCAAGGCTCGAGGAGCTGAAAGAGAAGCGCCGTGCCCGGCAGGACCTCGACCAGATCCAGAAGGAGCTTCTCGCCGCCGGCGCGGGGCGGTCTCCCGACGAACTCGCCGACGAGTGCGCCGGCATCGACGGCGACTCCATCCCGACAACGCTCAAGCAGCTTGACTCCGAGAGGGGCCGCCTTGACGACGCGATCGGGAACCTTCGCCGGCGGGAGGGCGAGCTTGGGAAGAGCCTCGAGGCGGCCGACGGCGGGGACACCGCAGCCGCGCGGCGCCAGGAGTCCGAGGGCGTCCGCGCCCGGATCGAGGAGGACGCGCGCCGCTGGCTCCGCCTGCGCGCGTCCGCGTTCCTCCTGAAGCACGCGATCGAAAGCTGGAGAAGGGAGAACCAGGACCCCCTCCTTGTCGAGGCAACGAAGATTTTCTTTTCCCTGACGGAAGGACGCTTCATCTCCCTCCTCGCGGAGGTCGACGACGACGAGACCCCCGTTATCGTGGCGGTGAGGGCAGAGGGCAAGCACGTGCGGATGGAAGGCCTGAGCGACGGCACGCGCAACCAGCTCTTCCTCGCGCTCCGGCTAGCCTTTATCCGCCGCTACGCCCGCGACGCCGAGCCGCTCCCCTTCATCGCGGACGACCTCCTCGTCTCATTCGACGACGCGAGGGCGGCCGCGGCGCTGAAGGTGCTGGCGGACTTCGGGAAGGAGGTACAGGTGATCCTCTTCACCCACCACCGGCACCTCGTCGATCTCACGAAGGCCACCCTTGCGCCCGCCGCCTTCGAGCTTCACGAACTCGACGCGTGGGCTCCTCGACAGGGACGACATCTGGTGCCTGTCCCGATTACATCATCGACCACATCGACCCGCTGAAGCGAGGCGGTGCGGATGCACCGTCGAACATGCAGTGGCAGACGAAGGAAGCTGCGAAGGTGAAGGATAAGTGGGAATGAAGGAACGGTCCACGCGTCTGAACGCCTGCCCGTCAAAGCGTCGGTTGAAATCATCCGGAGCCCGAGCGACGGCAAGCCCGTACGCCGTCCGGAATGTGGGGATGCTTGCGCTGCTCGCGGTCACATGGACTGCGCCCGCCGATGTTCGATTGAACAAGGGAGCGATCGAAATAGTCGGGAGGCTCTCCCAGGCGGACGTCGCCACTCTTGACACAACTCTTAAGGGCCAGAGGTCGGAGACGCCGTTTATCGTGCTCGATTCCCTCGGCGGCGAGGTTCTTCCCGCTATGCAGATGGGGCGCCTGCTCCGAGCCCGAAAAGCGACCGTCTTCGTGTTTGGCCCGGCATCGTGCGGCTCCGCGTGCGTATTCCTCCTCGCGGCCGGCGTCGATCGCATTGTCTTACGCGATCCCCATGTCGGAATCCACCGGCCCGCATTTCCGCCTGCGCTATTCGCGAACCTCAGCTCGGACGCAGCAATGCGTCTCTACAACTCTCTTATCGGGAAGTGCCGCACCTACCTGAAGGAGATGGGCATGGCCGATAGCCTTCTCGATGAGATGTTGAGCGTCCCGAGCGGAGATGTCCGCTGGCTCACCGAGGACGAGCTGGCGCGGTTCAAGCTCGCGGGACGAGACCCGGCCTGGGCGGAATGGGTTCGAGCCAAAGGAATCAAGCGGTACGGTCTCGCCGAAATCGAGCGCGAGGAGCGGGTCCTAAAGTGCATCGAAACGACGAATGACTTCGACGGATGCGTGAAGCTGCACGGAAGCCCGTTCCCGCCGGGCGTGCTACCTCCAGGCTTCGAACCCTTGAAATAGGCCTGGAAAGCATCAAGCCTCATCGGGCCGCTCCCCGGGCGGATCTGCGAGACTTCTCCCGTGAACATCGTCGACACGATCGACGGCGCCAGGCGAGCCTTCGAGCTCACAGGCCGGGGCTGCCTCGTTCGCCTCGGAGAAGACGAGCCAACCTACGCGACCGTGACGGAGATTGCCGCTCGGCTCGAACCTCACCGGGACGCCACGATGCTGCTAACGGCGGTAAGCGAAGCGGTCGAACGGTACGACCAGCCGTCGCGAGTACCGCAGACGTCGACATTCAGAGCGAGAGCTACGAGGTATTCAGCGAGGACGCCGCGGCTCGTGTTACCCAGGAGATCGGAAGCGGACCACTGCCAGAAATGGCCGATGGTGGAACCCTGAGGGACGCCTTCGCCCCGAAGCATCTCCGTGCGATTCACACGTTTCCGTTGATTCCCGGAGCGTTTCGAGCGATTCGTTATCGCCCTTGCGGTGCCCTTGCAGCGGCGAAGATATCAGGAACGCCCGAGCGCGGCGGGCGATGAGGATCCGCCGCCTTTCGGTGGGGCACCCTTCTTGCGCTTCAAACGACGCCTCCTGGATCGGGTGCCGCCGCGGAGCAAGTCGCGGAGCAACGCCCTCTTCGATAAAGCCGCGCGGCTGATCTTCGCCCATTCCCGTCTCGCCAATGCGAGCCGTCTCTCCTGCCTACGCCTTTCCGGTTCGGTGCATGGAGATTGAAGCTCCATTTCTATGAGCACGCGTCGCACGCCCCGCCACTGTGCGGCGGGACGCACCGCCGCGATCGACCTAAGGCGAGCCGAGATCCAGTCGCGCAGCGTTAGCTGCGCTCGCTCCGGCAGCTTCACCTCAAGAACCTCGAGCAGAGAAGCGATCGATGGAGACACCAAGGGAAGCAGGCGACGTATGCGGTCCTGGAAAAGTCGGCCGTGAGCGGGGCACCCTATGTGACACATCTCGTGGAGCAGGGTGGCCGTCAGCATGTTTCCCTCAAGCCACTGGGCAATCAGGATGCGACGACGCTTTGTGTCGCAGCACCCCCTGGTCCTGCGCAAGGGATAGCGCAGCACGCGGTAGCGTGGCTTACGTCCGCCGAAGTAGTCGCGGTTGAAGCGATCGAACATTTCGGCCAGGTCGCGGTCACGCTTCAGCGATGCCATGGCGCCTCTTTCTGGTCGAAGCGTTAGCCGGGGAGGCGCGTCGTGTCGCGCCGCGCGGGCGGATTCTCCGACAGGTCGTTCAGCGAAGGTGTTTGGCCGATACCGGCGTCTCGCCATACTTGGTCATCAAATCCTCGGGAAGAAGCTGGTGCTGTTGAAGCCAGCCAGCAACGTGCTCCTCGTTCAATTCTCCGAACGCGACATTCTCCGCCTCACGGAAGAACGTGCGCACCGCTTTCGAGAGCCTCTGAAGGTCGTCCCTCCTCATGATGCGGACCTCGTCCGAGAACACCGAGCCCTTCCCGAGGAGCCGAGTGGGGATAATCAGGATGGGGGCTGCGACGGCATCCTTGTAGTTCTGGCGGAACCACGCTCCGTGGGTGTTCATCTGGGACGCCTCAGACTTATTGATCTCCTTACGAGTCTCTTCGATCTCGCTCTTGCACTCGAAGAGGAGGTACTTACCGAGCGCGACCTGCCAGAGGTTGTCCGGTCCCTCCCCGTACTGGCGATCGGGACGTTGAACGCCAAATCCGAGCAGCTTCCCGAGGTCGTTCAGCGCCCGCTCGAAGCGGTCAGCGTCCACACCAAAGCGGAGGGCATCGAGTATCTCGTTGACGCGCAGGCGCAGCGCTCCAGCCGAGCCGATACCTTGCAGCTCGGCGATGATCTGCGCCACTCGTCGTTGGGGAAGCCCGGCGATCGGCGCGAACTCCATTCCCTCCCGGGGCTTCAATAAGAACAGGTTCAGCTGGTGAGCGGCGACCTGGAGGGTGTTCGACTCCTGCATCGAGACGGGGAGCATGTAGCGAGCCATCTCCTGGAGATACCAGCCTCGCTCCGAGTCCGATGGCTTTGAGACGTCGATCAGATCCTGGAGTCGCTTCTTCGCTGGACGGTAGTCCCCCCGTTCGTAGAGCAGCTCCGCCTCTCGCTCCGCGACGTACACGTCGAGGGCACGCGGAGGGGTGATCTTGGACTCGAGCTCGTCCATCTGCTGCGCGTAGAACTCCTTCCAGCCGGGGTCCCGCCTGATCAGCTTGGCGAGTAGATCGTTGAGGACCTGCTTGTGGTCGACGCCACGCTGCACGTCCTCCTTCGCGAGGTCGACGATCGCGCGGCCAATGTCGACCTGCTTCTGCGTCTGCGCCGAGAGGAACTCCCGCCCATCTGCACCGGCGACCGCGTCGATCAAGTCGTCACCGAGGAGGACGATGGCGCAGTAGTCGCGCTCACCACGGACCGCGCGGCCGAGTCCCTGCTCGATCGTCCGTGCGATGGCCCGGCGCACATGCGCGCTCCGCTCCCGACAACTGGCGACGTACCGATCGGTGAGCGTCTCGGCGTATGGGAGACCGTCGAGGATGAGGACGCGGCACTGGTCATCGGCGAGGTCGATCCCGTTGTACCGGCTCGCGAACACGATGGCTTTCTGGCGCTGCCCGTCGCGCAGGTCTTTGAGGATGGTTTCCATCGTCTCGGTTCGCGCGACGACCGCGCCCCCGGATTCCCACGCCTTCGTGCGGGAGAAAGACGGGCAGAGGGCGACAACCCCGACGGTACGCTTCGGAAACTCGCGGGCGAGCATCGACACGACGACGCCGTCCTCAAGTTGCTCGGAGATTCGGCTCGGGATCAGGAGCATCTTCTCGCCAGACCACCGCTCTTCAGGGTCACAGAGCGGCGACCGAAGCGCGTCGGCATCAACCCCGAGATCGCGGACCAGCAGGGAGTCGTCCGCGACTGTGGCCGACATGAAAAGGCGGTGGGCCGCATTCGAGAACGAGCCGAAGAGCTCGACCGGGGCTCGATAAGGGGCGACCTCGAGGGAGGTGCCGGACACCACGCACTGGCAGCCGCGGAGGCGATCGCGAAGGACAGGCCAGGGGAAGCGGATCGCGTCGACCTGCTCCTCGTACGCCGCAAGGATCCTCGCAACCTCATCCAGCCGATCCTGCCAGAACCAGTACGGAACCGGCAGGATCGCGGAATCCTTCCTCAGGCAGATGTCGGCCCATTGCCCCGCGCCCTGGCCGCGCAGTGCATCCTCGAAGAGTGTGCGTAGGCGATCGTAGACCTCGGATGGGGAATCGATCCGAATGCAGAACGCGGCGCGGATTGCGTCGACGCAGGCGTGCGCGTCGTCGATGCAGATCGACCCGACTTGGAGAGAGGACGGGCCTGTTCGAAAGACGGACCGCCCGTTGATCAGGGACTGGATGTTCGTAACGAGGATCGACGTGCCGTCCTTGAACTCACTCGGCAGTCCGCTCGCTCCACGCTCGACGCACGGGATGCCGAACTCCCGCGCCTGCCCGACCGTCTGCGCGACGAGGTAGTTGTTGGGGCACACGTACAGCGCCGGCTGCCGCGACTCATTGAGGCGCGACTGGAGTGCGAGGAGTCCAATGAGGGTCTTCCCTTGGCCTGTGTGGAGCTTGAGGATGACGTCCTTCTTCTCCCGGTAGTTGGCGTACCAGTCCGACAGGAGCTTCGCCTGGACAGGTCGGAGCGGTCCCTTGTCGCTCGTTCGATCGAGTTGCCCGTAGATCTCGGTCGGATCGGAGGGCTTCGACCTGCTTTTCGGAAGGTGCTTGCGGAAGTCGACCACAACGGCATCCTGCGCGTTACGGAGTGCGTCGGCAAGCGACCTTGCGAGCCGCTCGACCGGAGCGAGCGACGGACTTCTGTGTGTCCCGTTTTCGCTGCCGCTCCGCCATCCCAAAGACAGCGAACGGCCCGAGGGTGAACGGAAGCCGTGGAGGTGAGGCGAAGTCGAGCACGTTGGCAGGCAGCTCATCGGTGTGACGGGCCTGAGCGGGCACGGCGAGATCTACGGAGCGGCGCGTGGTCATGGTGAGGAGGCTTCCTTATAAATCCTTATTCACGGTGACTGGAGAATAGGTAACATTCAGATGCGAAGTACAGCCTAGACCGTACCTTGTCCCGTCTATTTCCATATATGCAAGATTGATGAGCGTCTTGGGAAGCGTCCAAGACACATCACGGTCAGACCTAGTGATATGTCTGTATACGGGCGCGCCGTACTTTTCAGTGAGCCTCTGTTCGATGGAGCTGAACGTTATGCCGTTAACACAGCCCGGCGTCCTTTTATCTTCACTGGTGGTGACTTGGACTCTTGTCAATTTGTCGTTCTTAAAAGCAAATCTAGCTTGAAATGGTGTTCCTGATATTTCTATTCCTTGAATGTCAATGAGGACTACTGCTCCATCTCCAAAACTATCCTTTTTTGCTGCTGGGGATGCTCTAGGCGACTCTGCTTCCAAAACCTGAGGAACAGTCATTCCCCATACGGCTTTACCGTAGCCATTTATATTCTTAGGGTCATCTTGGGCGGGAGCAAGGCCAGGAGTAAGAAGCAGGGCGGTTAGCAGTAGAGTGGTTTTCATAGTCAGGTCCTTTCCATTCCTCGGATGGGTGGGCGCACTTGCGGCACAAGATGGCCTCCGCGGAAACATCAATGCCTAAGGCGTGGGGGGACATCTCCTTAATGGCATCACGGCCTCCGGGCGGATCAGCTAACGCTAGACCTGCGCGTGTAGCCTGTCTAGATCACGCTTGCACTACTCTTCCCGGACCACGAAGAGACCTCGAGCCCACCGCGCTGTAGCGTTACCATCGCGCCGCCATGTCCACCGGCACCGTCAACGCGTTCGTCGCCCCGATTGGCTCGAACCTGCCGGACTTCGATAACTACTACTGCCGCGACTGTGGGCGCATCGTTCACGTCCGGAAGGGGTCGCCCGGCTTTCGCGCGTGCCCGACTCCCGGGTGCGCGCGGCCGACAGGGTTCGGCGTGTACGCGAAGACGCCGAGGAGAGGTACGCGCAGCGCCGAAGTCTCCGCGAGCACGGCACGGCTTCGGGTGCGATGATTCAGCATCCGAAGCCCGACGAACAAAGGGGACGTGCTCCGTCAGCACTGCGACCCCGCCGCGAGCCCCCGCTTCGACCGAGGAATGCATGACCACGCGCTCTGGAAGGCTCGGTCGGGGAGCGCGGATGGCGACGACCATTCAGGCCCCGTAGACTGGCCGCAGGAGGGCCGGACATGAAGGAAGACATTCTTGAGCAACTCGTCACCGACTACCTTGAGGTCAAGGGCTACTTTACTACCGCGAACGTCAAGTTCCGTCCCGATTCCAGCAGTGAAGGCTACAACCCCCGACAAGACAGCGTTCACAGCGACATCGACGTTCTCGGGTTTCACCCCTTGAAGAGCGGCTCCGACCGCGTCGTAGCCGTAAGCTGCAAATCGCTGCAAGAAGGCTTTGACCCAAAATGGGAACTCAACGCGATCGAAAGGAACCGTATCGTCGGCGGTCGTGAGGCCTGGCGTCGCTATCGCGAACTCGCTAACACCAAATGGGCACAGGCATTCCGCGCCACCGTGATCGCCAAGACCGGTGTTGAGCAATTCACCTACATTACCGCCGTCACTCACGTAATAGGCGATAAGAGCGTCTGGGAACAGTGCGCGCAGTTTCGCCTGAACATCGGGTGTGAAATCCGCGTACTCACCCTGCATGAGATGTTTCGAGAGGTCCTCGCTTCATTAACGGGAACCACCGTCGCCAATTCGGAGCTCGGTCGCACGATTCAACTGTTCAGGGCGGCTGGAATAACGCTGAGCGCCGGCGCCTAACCCTTCGTTCCAGCGGACTGCCTTCGGCAGCCGCTGAAACGAGGCGATGCGGACGCCCCGTCGAACAGGCAATGGAAGACGAAGGAAGCGGCGAAGCAGAAGGACAAGTGGGAGTGAGAACCATTCGTGTTGTCATCGATAGCCCCGGCTGGAAAACCCGGGGTCGTTTAGAGCGCCATCAGTGTGAGGTTCAATGTTCTGATAGGAAGACTCGAGAGCCGAAGGAGTAGATGAAGATGTCTCAGAGCATGAACCTCCTCTACGACCGGATTAGCCGTGAGGTTGAGAGGAACCTCCTCGGTCTCGACGTGGCTCGCAGGAAGTTTCAACTCTCGCAAGGAGGCAATGCGTACCCGGAGCGTGTACTCAGCTATTTCTTCATTCGTGCGATCGCTGACGCCAAAGGAGGCGCGGACGTGTTTCTTGAAGTGCCCGTGCTCAACACAAAGAGCGGGCGGCGTGACAATCACCTCGACGCGCTGGTCTTCAACAACGAGGTCGCGATCCTGGCGGAGTTCAAGCGGGGCTGGACGCCCAGGCTCTGGCAGGACCTAGCAGCTGATGTCAAGCGCGTAAGAGACGTGGTCGGAGGCGACGTGCTCAAGAGGTTTCGCGACAAGAAGCCTAGAAGACTCCATGGGTTCTACGGTATAGACGCCTGGCGCGCTCCGATCGCGGACGCTTGGCTCTCAGGGACCGAGTACAGAAGATGGGTCCTGCCTGATGTCTTTTCGAAGATGGATCGGAGAATGCATTTCGTCTGGGAGAACCCCGACAAGAGTAAGGTCAAGGACGATCATCCCTATTACGCACTCTGGGCGCTAGAGCCGCTGAATGTAGCGGAATGACAAGTTCGCCCCCCATGCGCAGTCCACTAGGCACTCAGGCTCTGTCCATGAACTCAGGCAGCCAGCGACTGTCTAAATCGCGCTACACCGCTGGCCTGCAGTGCAAGAAGCAGCTCTGGTGGAAAGTTCATGAGCCCGACGCACCGGAACTCGTAGCGGACGAGGCTCTCCAAGCGGTCTTCACACGGGGACAGAAGGTAGGGGAGCTCGCGAGGGCGCAGGTTCCCGGAGGCGTGCTCATCGATCTTCCGCACTACGAGTTCGAAGGCAAGGTGGCTGCCACAGCCAAGGCGATCGCCGACGGGGCGCGCGCCATCTACGAAGCGAGCTTTCTCGAGGACGGCGTGTTTGTGGCCGTCGACATCCTCGAGCGGCGGGGCGACGGCTTCGTCCTGATCGAGGTCAAATCCACGCTGGACGTGAAGGAGGAGCACCTGCCGGACGTGGCGGTTCAGGTGCACGTTGTCCGCCGTGCCGGGCTCACGGTCAGGCGCGCGGAGGTCATGCACCTCAACCGCGAGTGTCGCTACCCGGACCTCTCCAACCTCTTCGTGCGCGAGTCCGTGACGGCACGCGTCCGTTCCGCACTTGGCGCGGTGCCGAAGCGGGTGGCAGCGTTGCTGGCGACGCTGGCTGGCCCGCTGCCCGACGTCCTCACGGGACCCCATTGCAGCGCCCCCTACGCCTGCCCGTTTCTCGAGCGTTGCTGGCCGCCACTTCCTGATCACCATGTAAGCACTCTCTACAGGATTCGTGCGAGCAAGGT
>OCZT010002068.1_pt1 | contig 20795 bp, 12 predicted proteins | sample 1539031 | NCBI WGS metagenome assembly OCZT01 (sample SAMEA3539308, study PRJEB22396) | soil metagenome | biome: tundra; feature: field; material: soil | place: USA | collected 2010-05 | depth 0.15 m | reverse complement strand
GAGATATTGGCGTGACTGGAGTTCAGACGTGTGCTCTTCCGATCTGAGGACTTCAGCTAAAGAAGAACGCTGTAGTATTTGGAGAAGTCGGGTTAAGTGGGGAGATACGTCATGTGCCATTCGTTGAGAAGCGCATATCTGAAGCTAAGAAGCTTGGTTTCGAAGCAGCAATAGGTCCAATACAGAAGACGGGTAAGAAACTAGAGTTACTTAATGGTGTTCTAGACATAAGAAGCGCTCTAAATCAATTCTTGGAAAAAGACTAATCTTTATTTAGTGACCTATTGTATTAGTAACAGTTTCAGCAGCGCTGGTGGTTTGGTATAGAACACTATCAGTCGCTTGGGCTGTTACCGATACTGAGCCGGCTGTCGTAGGTAAGTAGTTGTAAGTAAACGATTGCGGACTCGAAGGATCTGTAATACTAAAGGTATTGACTACACTACCGTTGACGCTTAACGTTATTGAGCCAGGGAATTTGGAACTGGATAATGGATAAGTGCCTTGAGTTACAGTAACCGTAATCTTACAACCATGGGTAGTATCGCACTGGTCAGTGGCACTAGTATCATTAGCTGTAGTAAGGGTAGAAGCTATTGGTTTGGTATCGCTACAATTATGAATGTCATCCGTTGCAGTACCGTTTACTGAGTTGGCAGCGCTACCGGTGACCCACTGATCAACCGAGAAGCTATTAGCGTTGCTACCGTTGACAACTTGTTGAGCGTCAGATGGTGTACAACTAGTAGCTACCTTACCTGAAACTGTATCTATTGTTGTTGAGATAATACTCACAGATTTAGGTGTGTACCAAGATGGATATAAATCAGTCTTAGGGCTAGGTTCTATAGATCCAATACCAACGTGAGAAGTAATTACAAATGCCGGTTCGGTTTTAATATCCGATGGTTGAACCCAATTAACTGGACTTATATGGAGCGAGTCAATAGCTCCTTGTATCCAAGGTCTAGTTAATGGTTCTGTTAAGTACTCCATGCTAGTGCTTAAAGTCTTATTCCTGGTGTGGTAACCAACCCAACTAGCAACCGCGTATTGAGTTGACCAGCTAGTCATAAGACCATCGAAGCCACTATTGGTAGTACCAGTTTTAACCGCTAGATTCCAACCGTTATAATGCTGGAATTTGAAACCACCGCGGGACAATGTTGTGCAGGTATAAGTTGTACAGCTACCAGGCAAATATGTAGCGCTAGGATCACTTAACATGTTATCCAAGATATATGCTGAGTCTTGGCTAACTACTTGTTTGGGTTGGACAGTTGGGAGTGGTATGTCTTTTCCGGAAGCATCTTGAATTTTTAAAATATATGTTTGCGGCAAGTAAGCACCTAATCTAGCCAACGTAGACAGACCATTAACATGTTCATCCAAATGTATGTAGGCGCCATCTCCAATAGCTGAAGAGCCATAGCATTGTGTTTCATCACTCTTCGTTGCTGAACCAACGTCTGTTCCAGGCGCATAACATTTATAGGCATCGGAATTACCCATCATAGCATCGGCTGTACTTATAACTTTATTCGTGCCAACCGTTAACATTGCCTTAACTGCTGGAACATTACGAGAACCGCCTATGGCATAGCGAAGCGTCAATGGACCAGGATAGCGGAAATCATAATCCCATAGACAATTGGCACCCGGATCACTCTTTGGCAGGTTCTTATTGGTACAAGGATATCCAGCTAATGGTCCTTGTGTATCGTAGAGTACTGAACCGGCGCCTACGTCTTTACTATAGTTAATTAAGGAAACGTAATCATATGGTTTGAAACTGGATCCTGGAGATATATTTGTTTGCGCGTAGTTAATTTGTCCATGATCGGTGTTAGTAAAATCAACACCGCCGACTAACATAACCATCTGTCCGGTCTTTACGTCTTCACCGGCCATTGCTTCCTCGTCGGCGCCATATCTTTCAACGTTCGGTAAGTTACTCTGGACTAGTGATTCGGCAAGATTCTGAAGGTTCATATCTAAGGTTGTAGTAATCTTCCACCCACCACGGTTAACTGTCTGTGAACCGTACTGTGTTTCCAATTGATGCTTAGCGGCCAGAACAAAGTATGGTGCACGAATACCTGCATATTTGGCTTGTAGGGGGTGAACCTCAGATAGTACATCGACTTTCTTAGCGTCGTTTGCTTGTGCCTTGGTGATTAAGCCTTGATTGGCCATTTGGTCAAGGATATATCGTTGTCTACAGATAAGACCATCTTTATCAAAATAGTTACCACCAGCAGCTGGGTTGAATTGCGGATCACTATATGGCGAATATCCGGTTGGGTATTGCGGAATAGCCGCTAGCATAGCTGCTTGTGGTAATGTCAAAGCTTTAGCTGATGTTCCAAAATAGTCTCTAGCTGCAGCCTCAACTCCGTATTCAATACCTCCATATGGGGCAATGTTTAGATAACCGGTAAGGATAGTATCCTTGGAATATTCTCGCTCAAGCTCAACGGCTAAAATGACTTCTTTTACTTTACGAGTAATAGTTCGGTTGGCTGTCCAGTTCTCATTCAATTTGACTAGCTGTTGAGTTATTGTAGATCCACCTTGAAGCCCACCACCAGGATGAAAGGCATCATTAAATGCGGCTCTTGTAATACCTCGTATATCAAATGCACCTTCGTGATAAAAGCTCTTGTCTTCAACGGCGACTGTAGCCTCCTTCATATAAGGCGAAATCTGGTCGCTTGGAACCGGAATACGCTTTTCGGCGTCATAATCCTGCCAAAGCAGTACTGTGCCAGTACGGTCATAATAACTAGTGCTACCAGGTAAATTGTTACCGGATACGTCGGTAATATTTGGTAGATCTTTACGAAAGTATGCAAATACACCAACCAATAATAAGAAACAAACCACTATGCCGGCACCAAGGAGCTTAAGTGCCATAAGAAAACCGTCACGACTGAACCAATATCTTAGTACTCGCTTAGGATGCATGCGGTGCAAAACTCGTAGCCAGCGGTTTTTGGGCAGGGTACTTAAGTATGTAGCACGCTTACGCACCCTCGCATCTTTGCGGGCTCGAATTCTATCAGTAATACTTCTATTCAATTTGATAGTCTTGCCACTTTTAGTAACAAAAGTACCTTTACTAACACGACGTCGCGGGTTGCGGGATGAACTCATACTACTCTCTGGTTCCTCTCATAAATTTGGGTCTTGTGGCTATTATACCAAATAAACAAATTGAAAACGCATATGTTTTTTTTCACAATTCTGGCTGTTTTTCAGGATTAATTGGACTATAATCTGGGCTAGATGTTAATCTACAGAGTAGGCACTAAAAAGCATAAAATATGATGCTTAAAACAACTTTAATGAGCAGCAATAATTCAAGGAGTATTTTATGTCAGGCATGACTCTTTCTGAGGAGCTTCAATGGCGCGGAATGATAAAGGACAAAACGTTCGAGGACACAACGTGGCTCGATATACCTAAATCGTTTTACTTAGGCTCTGACGTATCTTCTGATAGCCTTACCATCGGTAACCTGGCGATATATATGTCAGCTTTACAGCTCGCCAAGCATGGATGGAAGACAGTTCTTTTAGTTGGTGGGGCAACCAGTCTTATTGGTGATCCGGGTGGCAAGGATGAAGAACGAGAACTCAAGAGCGTTGAGGAAATCGAACAGAACGTGACTAAGGTTAAGGCTCAAGTAGAACGTCTATTTGCAAACGAACAGTTTGAACTTGTTAATAATTATGAGTGGTTTAAGGATATTAAGTATCTTGAATTTCTTCGTGACGTGGGCAAAAACTTTAGTATGACCGAACTTATACAACGGGATTTTATTAATACAAGGATGAACGATGGTGGTAGTGGTATTAGCTATGCTGAGTTCAGCTATAGCCTAATCCAAGGCTACGACTTTTGGCAACTATTCAAGAATAAGGAAGTTGAGCTACAAATTGGCGGTTCTGACCAATGGGGTAACATGCTGTCCGGAGTACTATTAGTTAGAAAAAAAGAAGGCAAAGAAGTGCACGCGCTTAGCATGCCCTTAGTTGTTAATAAATCTACCGGCAAAAAGTTTGGAAAAAGTGAAGAAGGAGCGGTTTGGTTAGATGAAAGTAAAACTAGTGTCTATAAGTTCTATCAATTCTGGATTAATTGCGATGACGAGGGAGTAGAAAGTTACCTAAAAACCTACACTCTACTAAATCGTGAAGAAATAGAAGAACTTATTACTAAACATCGTGATAGCCCTAGAGAAAGATTTGCTCAGAAACGACTAGCTAAAGAGGTGACTACTCTTGTGCATGGAAGTCAAAAAGCTGATGCAGTAAATAAGGTAAGCGATGTACTATTTGGCAAAGAAAGTTTCCAGAATCTAGATAAAGAAGAAGTAGATATGCTCAAAAGTGAATTACCTAAGGTCGACGTAGACAACAATGAATCACTACTAGACATATTGGTAAAATCCGGCTTGGCAACATCAAAGTCAGAAGCTATCAGATCTATAGACTCAGGTGCAGTTTATATTAATGGCGTAAGAGTTACGACGCACGATGAAAAGACCTCGGATAACCTATATCTAATTAAGTATGGCAAGAATAGTTTTGTAATTGTAGAAGCAGCTTAGGGTTAAATCCTGAACTGTAAGTTAATCCCAAACAGTTTGCTATACTAGCTCATTATGACAAAATCCAATACCGAACAAACGACAAAGAAAAAGGCTGACCAATATAATGACCCAAGCCATAACTATTTGCACTACTGGGACCATAGAAGTTACGAGAATAAGTCTGAAGAAATAGCCATTAAGCGTTTGCTTAGTGGTAAACATTTCAAAAATGCTGTAGATGTAGGAGGTGGTTATGGTCGTCTATGTGTTTTACTTGAAAACTATTCAGACAAAGTAACTTTAGCCGAACCAAGTCAGCAACAGTTGGATATTGCTAAGGAATTCTTGAATGGTCATCCTGAAGTTGATCGAAAACTCATGCAGGCAGATGATTTAAAGTTTGAAGATAACAGCATAGATCTATTAACCATGATTCGCGTAATGCACCATTTGCCTGAGCCGAGGGTTGAATTTAACGAGATTGCTCGGGTACTTACTTCTGATGGTTATGCAATCATTGAAGTTGCCAATTATGACCATGCACGCAACCGTATCAAGCACCTTCTTAAAGGTAAAAAGTTACCAGTAGGGCCCGTAGATATTAGATCCGAAATCAATAAGAATAGAGCAGAAATTCCGTTTGTGAATCATAACCCTAAAACTGTTATTAAACAGCTGAGTGAAGCCGGTTTAGGAGTTGTAAAAACACTATCAGTGTCTAATTTACGTAGCCCAGGACTTAAAAAGATTATCCCCGAAAGTGTCATGTTGGCTGTTGAAAAAATAGCGCAACAACCGTTAGCAAGCATGTATTTTGGACCTAGTGTGTTTTTCTTGGTGCGCAAATCCAAGTAAGGTTATTTGCTCTTCTTGTGCGTATAATAATCTGTAATGGAGTATAAAAGTTCAATTTCAGGACTACGCGGAGTAGGAACTGAACTTGCAAAAAAGTTTTCTGTACTCGGTATTGATAATATTGAACAGCTTATTAATCATTATCCTAGGCGATACGAAGATTACTCTGTAATAACACCGGTATCTAAAATTCAACCGGGTATAGTTACAATTAAAGCTAAGATTAAACAAGTCAAAGGGCGTTATGTTAGGCGCGGTATGCATATTACTGAAGCCGTTGCCAGTGATAAAACCAGCAGTGTACGTATTGTGTGGTTCAATCAGCCCTACCGCGAGACTTCTTTAAAACTTAACCAGGAATATTACCTATCTGGCAATTTTGAGCTCAGTTATAGCAAACTCAGCATTATGAATCCTAGCGTGGAATTAGTCAGTGATTTTCCAATCAGTGTGGCTAGAATAGTACCCATATACAAAGAAACAAAGGGTTTAAACTCCAGGTTAATTCGTAGTTGTATAAGACAAGCCCTACCACTCATACGTTCCCTAAACGAAACGCTGCCTCACTGGATAATTAGTAAATACAAGTTAATGTCTTTAGCTGAAGCAGTAGAGAATATACATTTCCCTGAAACTAGCGAAAGACTGGTTGAGGCTAAAAAACGGCTTGGCTTTGAGGAAATATTTCACCTTTCACTCGCTAGCCTACTCAATAAATATGAATTACTTGACGAACAAGCACCTTCAGTACCCTTTAAACAAGCAGTTGCCAAACAGTTTGTAGCTAAGTTGCCATTCAAACTTACTGATGCTCAACGCAAAGTCGCATGGCAAATTTATTTGGATATGCAAAATACACATCCAATGAATCGACTAGTTGAAGGTGATGTTGGCGCCGGTAAAACTGTTGTGGCGGCAATGGCTGCAGCAATGGTATTACACCACGGCCATCAAGTTGCATTCATGGCTCCTACAGAGTTACTAGCAAGACAACACGCCGATACACTACGAAAATTACTAGTCTCACTTGAATACGATAAAAAAGTAGGACTATTAGTGGGTGGTATGACCGAGAAGCAAAAAGACATTGCTCGTGAAGCTATAACTAAAGGTGAAATGCAACTTATTATTGGTACTCACGCAATTATTCAAGAAAAAGTGGACATGCATAAGCTGGAGCTTATTATCATTGACGAACAACATAGATTTGGTGTTGATCAGAGGAAGAAATTACAGGCTAAGGCTGGGCATATGCCACATGTACTTAATCTTACAGCTACACCAATTCCAAGAAGTTTAGCTCTAACCCTATATGGCGAACTGGACATATCTATAATTGATACTAAACCTGGTGGGCGTAAACCTATAGTTACTAAAATATGTTCACCAAATAGTCGAGAACAGCTTTATAAATCTATTGAGATAGAACTTAATGCTGGGCGCCAAATGTTTGTGGTCTGTCCACATATTACGGAGACAGATTTAAAGAAAACGAGCTCTGTAGAGCAAGTATACAAACAACTTAGTACTACGGACTTTAAGAAATGGCGCGTTGGATTATTACACGGTAAGCTAAAGTCAGTTGATAAGAACAAGATTATGGAAGAGTTTGTAAATCATAAGCTAGATATACTTGTGTCAACTACAGTCATAGAAGTTGGAGTAGATATCCCAAACGCTACAATTATGTTGATTGAAAGTGCTGAGAGTTTTGGACTAGCCCAACTACATCAATTGCGCGGACGTGTTGGTAGAAGTGATCACCAAGGCTACTGTTATTTAATGCTAAGTGATTCTAGAGCACCAGGTAAACGTCTACAAGCTCTCGAAATGTCTAATGATGGTTTTGCGTTAGCTGAACTTGATTTAGAGCTACGTGGACCGGGTGCAATCTATGGCACAATACAGCATGGAGATATTGATTTGAGAGTAGCCAAACTTTCCGATATGAAACTTATAGCTGCAGCACGAGGGGCAGCTCAAGAATGTATTGATCGCAATGAAGATTTATCAAAATACCCCGAGTTATTAGAACGCGTCACACACTTACGAGCAGTCACTAACCTTAATTAGTATTTCTACGGATTGCGATTACTCTATGTCTAGTGTTTACTAACTAGTAATGAGAATTATTGCCGGAGAACTTGGAGGCAGAGTGTTTGATACTCCAGGAACAAACAATACTCACCCTATGAGCGAACGCGCCCGTGGAGCATTATTCAATATCCTAGGTGATATTAATAATTTTAGCGTTCTTGATGCCTTTTCAGGCACCGGAGCACTAGCGTTCGAAGCTGCAAGCCGTGGCGCAGCTGAAGTTATTGCTCTTGAGTTAGATAAAACGGCTCAAAAAACTATTGAGAGCAATATAAGGAAACTGGATCTATCTGACAGGGTGCAACTTATTAAGGTGTCAGCTAATGCTTGGTCAGATAATAATATAGATCTACGATTTGATTTAATTTTGTGTGACCCTCCATATAACAAGCTGCAAGTTGATTTACTTAAACAACTGTCAAATCACTTGACACCTACCGGTATATTCGTAGTTTCATGGCCGAAAAATCAACAGCCACCTACATTTGAAACCCTGAAAGAGATTAAGCAAGGCTCATATGGCGATGCTAGACTATTCTTCTTTGTAAGAAGTTGATAAGTATAAACTATACAACAGCCTACGTTTCTCTTATAATATTCGAGAGCCAAATCATGGGGATGTGGTGGAATTGGTAGACACGCATGCCTTAGGAGCATGTGCCGCAAGGCGTGAAGGTTCAAGTCCTTTCATCCCCACCATATAGTACGCAAGCACGATGGCTATACAAAGTGTAAGCAGTATGACCTCATATATTCTGAGGTCTTTTTCTTTGCAAATGAATCTAGCGCAGCTTATACTCGGTTTAGTATGTAAAAAAGTTTAGCTAGTAGCATTAGATACTAGATAGGATTATATGTATATAGGCATCGTCGTATTATTGGTACTAGGATACTTTGCTCGTTACTTATCAGTTAAGTCTATTTGTTGGATAGTTGGTGTACTTACAGCCATAAGTCTCTTCTATGATTTTGGCGTACATGGCAACCAACTGCAGCCATACATTATTTTGACATTATGTGGAGGTTTACTTTATCTTGTTTGGCTTTCATTAGTATCTTATTTTCAAGACACTATAGCTACTTTTCTGGTAGTACTGATTGGTGGCGACGTATTAATTGGTTATCTGATGAATCAACTTGCAACAGGACTTCATATTTAATAGTCTTGCTATATACGGCTTTAGAGTCGTCGTTTTTCATTTGGAAGGTGCAAATATAACACCAATCGTGTGACTATTGTTTTTTATGTCGCATAGACCTATCATTGTATTAACACTTAAAACAGATATGCAAGAAAACACAAACACCCAGCCTACTGATGATAGTCAAATTACGCCTATCCAGCCACCTACTCTAACAGGTGGCAAAAAGATAATTCAGCCATCATCAGGTTTTGTGCAAGAACTACAAACACAACAGCAACAACCCATACAACCGACTGTTGTTACTACGGAAAGCTCGCAACTGCCGCAAACTACTCAATCAGCACCAACTTATAATCAACCTACGTTTCCTGCTGATACTCAAATGCAAGGTGGTATGTCGGCAAGCCAAATGGGGCTCAACCAGCCTAACAATAAATTATTTGACTTTAATCTCAAGACACTAATTATTAAAGGTGTAGTGGGTTTTGTGGTTTTGGGAGGCATTTTTGCTGTTCTAGTTGCAACAAATATAATTGCCCTGAGCCAGTTTAAGACGGTTGAATATACCAATTCCAGTGGCACTCACTACAATCTGACGTTTTACACCAAGCACGGTACAAAGACACTTAGCAGTGACAATACTGCACTCGTGTCAAAAGTTTCAGAGGGTGGTAAATACCCGCTTACGCTATCTATTGCTAATAGTGACGCGAGTGGCTATGCTCGTTTAAAGGATTGTGATAGTGTTAGTCTCTCAAAGGCCTTTGATGTTCAAAATAATAATCTCAACCAGAAAATTGCCGTTTGCAGCATACCACTTAGCCAAAGTGTTCCCTATGGCGTTTACGTTGCTGGTATTTTGTACAATAGCCAAGAGAGCATCGTTACGATTAGCCAAGACTTGTCGGGAGTAGATTTATCTAGTCAGAGTGGTGCGCAACAATCAATTACTAAATTTGGCTTAGGTCCCTATCAAGACGATATTACTAAGATCCTAGCTTCTATTAAAGTTCAGTAGGCGCGTCTATGGAAGATCCGAGCCATCAACTTATTATGGCGTCTTTTATACTTTATAGCATGTTTGTCTCTGTCAACAATAACTAGATTACAATTGGAGTAAAATAGGCTTGTATGGAAAAAGGTAAACAATCACGAGAAGACGAACCTACAATAATTGATCGGTTTAATACAATATGGGACATGTTCCTGCCTGATTCTAATGGCGCAACATCAGGTAGGTTAACTAGAATGAGAGAAGATATATTTAATGCGGAAGTAAATATAGATTGGGAAACAGAACAAGACCAGAATTCCAACATTACCAAAAAGATAATTAAGATCATGATCTCAGGTGAATTAAGTGTGGAAGTTAGTGCAAATGCTGACGAACTAGTGGTTGGAGAATCAGGCCTAGCGAATTTAGAGGAATTATTGAGGCCCGGGCAGTTGTTTGCGTAATAAAATAGATGAATCTCGTCTACATGGTGGTTATCACTTCTGTCTGATACAATTTACTTTAAGGAGCTCACATGACATTATCCAACCAACCGTATAAAGGTGCCAGAGATTTTTACCCAGAAGATAAGCGTCTACAGAAATACATGTTTGGCGTACTGCGAACTATCGTTGAGAGGTTTGGCTATGAAGAATACGATTCTCCAATCCTAGAACCACTTGAGTTGTATCTAGCTAAAACTGGTGAAGAAATAGTCAATGAACAAACATATGTTTTTGAAGACCGTGGGGGACGTAAAGTAGCAATTAGACCTGAAATGACTCCTAGTGTAAGTAGAATGGTAGCGGCTAAGCGACAGGAATTAGGATACCCACTTCGTTGGTACTCAATCCCAAATCTGTGGCGCTATGAGAGACCACAAAGGGGCCGTCTACGCGAACACTGGCAACTTAACGTAGATATGTTCGGTATTGAAAACATTGCTGCCGAACATGAGATTATTCTGATCGCGGATAAAATCATGAAAGCTTTTGGAGCTCGTAGCGATACCTATACTATCAAGCTCAACAGTCGCAAACTAATAGATTATGTCCTACGCGAATATTTGGGTTTTGAGGATGGGCAAGTACACAGTGTTAGTAAACTTATTGATCGCATGCACAAGATTGAACATAGTGAATTTCTAGTTCAACTTGATGCCATATTTACTCCTTCACAACGAGAAACAAACATTGCCGATAAATTATTACATGTTCTTAAAGCAGACAATCTAGAATCATTGCCTGACGAAATAAAAAAGCATGATTCTTTCCCCGAATTACAGAAACTTCTAAGCACATTGAATGACTCTGATGTCATGAATGTGAAATTTGACCCCACGGTCATGCGTGGCTTTGATTATTACACCGATATTGTTTTTGAGATGTTTGATAACCACCCGGATAATAACCGCTCAATGATGGGTGGCGGGCGTTATGATGGTTTGGTTGGACTATTTGGTGTTGAGCCTGTTCCAACTATAGGATTTGGTTGGGGTGACGTTACGCTACTTAACTTTTTAGAGTTACACAATCTTGTACCAGTTTTAAATTCCGAAACCGACGTTTACATGGTGCTAATAGGGGATGTATTGGAAAAATCCCAAAGTGTTGTTTCGTCACTTCGTGAAATGGGTCTTAATGTAGCAGTTGACATAAGTGGCCGAAAGCCAGGCGACCAAATTAGGAATGCCAACAAAAAAGGTATCCATTATATTGTAACCATAGGTGAAAAAGAACTTGAAAGCGGACAGTATGCCCTTAAGAACTTAACTACTGGTGTCGAAGAACATCACAGCGCTCAACGTATCGTCAGTATTGTTAAGGACTTCAGAAACGAAGATAAAGACTTGTTATAACCTGTAATTAAAATTAGCAAAGTTATATTTGATCTGTTAAAGTAGGTGACTATGCATGTAGAAAAGAAGCAACTAAGTGAAACTAAAGTTCAGTTAAACATTGAATCTGATCCTGATACACTAACCAAGATAAAAAAGGAAGTTCTTGAAGAACTTAATCGCACCCAAGTAAAGCTCCAAGGTTTTCGTAAAGGTAAGGCTCCACTAGCGTTAGTGGAAAAGCAACTTGATCCCTCAGTCTTACAGTCGGAATTTCTAGATAAAGTCATTGGTAAAATTAATATGGATGCCTTGATAGAAACTAAGACCAGGCCGGTTGAACACCCCCATGTGACAATTAAGAAATTCGTGCCGTTCACAACACTTGAGATTGAAGCCACGGTAGAATCTATTGGCGATGTCACCTTGCCTGACTATAAGAAAATGAAGTTAGCCAGAAGTACGGTTAAGATCACTGATTCTGATGTTCAGGATGTGGTTGAATCACTTAGAATAAGAGCTGCTACTCGAAAAGAGGTTAAGCGTGTCGCAGCGATTAATGATGAAGTTCTTATAGATTTTGAAGGTACAGATGCTAAGACTAAAGAACCTATCCAGGGTGCTGATGGCAAAGCTTACCCACTAATATTGGGCAGTAACGCCTTTATTCCGGGATTTGAGGATAATGTTATAGGCATGAAAGCTGGTGAAGAAAAAAGCTTTGTAATAACTTTTCCAAAAGATTATGGAGTTGCTGAATTACAAAACAAGAAGGTTAATTTTAAAACTACAGCTGCTACGGTCAGTGAAATGGTTAAACCAGAGATCACTGATGCCTTCGCAGCAACAGTCGGACCTTTTAAAACTGTCGATGACCTTAAGGCTGACGTCAAAAAGCAACTTGGTGTAGAGCGCCAACAACAAGCTGAGCGTGCTTATGAAAATGAACTGATAGACAAAATCGCTGAAGAATCTCAAGTAGCTTTGCCCAAGACATTAGTAGATGAAGAAATTGAGCGCATCATATCGGAAGAACGCCAGAATGCGGTGTACCGAGGGCAGACTTGGAACGAGTACCTAGATGGCCAAGGTGTCAAAGAAGATGTGTATCAGGAACTTAAACGTCCTATCGCCGAGAAGCGGGTAAAAGCTAGTTTAATGTTATCCGCTGTTGCTGAAAAAGAGAATATTGACGTAACCAAGGATGAACTGGAAATTAGGTTGCAGCTACTTAAAGGTCAATATACGGACAAAGCTATGCAAGATGAACTTAATAAACCTGAAAACCGTCGTGAGATTGTATCAAGACTCGTAACCGAAAAAACAGTAAATAAGTTAAAAGAATACGCTAGTAATTAGCACTCTTGACTAGCGAGTGCTAATTTAGGTATCATATATTTACCTTAACTATGAGGATGATATATGAACGATGACCGTATTAAAAGCCAAGTCTTGATCCCAACCGTAATTGAAAGCGAAGGTCGTTACGAGCGTGCTTATGATATATATAGCCGCTTACTTAAAGACCGCATTATATTCCTAGGTACGGACGTCAATGAAGGCAGTGCCAATATAGTCGTAGCACAACTACTATTCCTACAAGCTGAAGACTCAAAGAAGGATATTTATTTCTATATCAATAGCCCGGGCGGTAGTGTATATGACGCATTAGCTATATATGACACAATGCAATACGTTACCAATGACATTCAAACTGTAGGAATTGGAGTACAAGCATCTGCAGCTGCAATTCTGCTAAGCTCCGGCACTAAAGGTAAAAGATTCCTGTTGCCAAACTCCACCGTTATGATCCACCAGCCATCTAGTGGAACAAGAGGTAAAGTTACTGACCAAGAGATCGATTTAAAGGAATCACTCCGAGTTAAAAGGTTGATCGAGGAAATTATGGCTAAGAATACTGGTAAAAAATTAGAAAAGGTTCACACAGATATGGAACGCGACTTTTGGATGACGGCAAAAGAAGCTAAAGATTATGGTGTTGTAGATTTAGTAATTAGTAACCCACCTGCAAACAAATAACCACCACATGCCTACCTCTATAAGTATCCACACGCCTGTTTCTAAATAAAGTCTTGACATTTCACTTTTTTTCATTCACACTTCGTGGTTAAGAAGTAGTATAAGCGGGCTGTGCTGTGCTTTTAAAGCAGTCACCAAAACTCCACTTAGTGAATCTTCGCGCGAAAATTATAACAACTACGTATAACTTAACAAGGGGGCGTGCTACTTTATGGCAAGAAGTACCACCAAAGCGTCTAATTCTGACCGAGTTTACTTTACTCGACAAGATGACGCTATTGCGTTACCAAATTTGGTTTCGCATCAAAATAAGTCTTTTCAATGGTTCGTTGAAGAAGGTCTAGGGGAATTACTAGCGGAGATTAGTCCAATTGAGGACTACACAGGCACAAAATTAACACTTAAATTCAAGGATTATCACTTTGATGATCCGAAAACAACTGAAGCTGAAGCCCGGGAGAACAACGTATCATACGAAGCTCCACTTAAAGCTAATGTTGAACTTACAAATAAAGTAACCGGTGAAGTTAAAGAGCAAGAAATCTACCTTGGTGATTTTCCATGGATGACATCACGAGGCACATTCGTAATTAATGGTGCAGAACGTGTTGTTGTATCACAACTTATTCGTTCTAGCGGTGTATTCTTTACTGCTGAACCACATGGCACAACCAATCTATATGGTGCCAAGGTTATACCAGGACGTGGCACATGGTTAGAATTTGAAACTGCTGCCAATGGTGCCATGTATGTAAAAATTGATCGTAAGCGCAAGATCCCAGTAACTACTTTGCTTCGTGCTCTCGGTGTGAGTGAAACTCGCATGCGAGAGATTTTTAAGCATGTAGATACCGGTAAAATCAGTCATCTTGATATAACTCTTGAAAAAGACCCTGCTCGCGGAACCAATGACGCTCTTATTGAGGTTTACAGGCGACTTCGTCCAGGTGATCTAGCAACCGTAGAAAACGCTCGAGCTTTAATTGAGAACATGTTCTATAACTTTAAGCGTTTCGATTTCAGTCGTGTTGGTCGTTACAAGATTAACAAGCGTTTAGATATTGATGTTCCAAACACTATTGAAAACCGCATAATGCGTCTTGAGGACCTTGAAGCCATTATTGCTGAGCTTATTCGTCTAAACAACACACAAGAACCTGGTGATGATATAGATTCTCTTGCTAACCGACGAGTAAAACTAGTTGGAGAACTTGTTCAACGCCAGTTCCGCATTGGTTTGCTGCGTATGGAACGCAACACTAAAGACCGCATGTCTATGAGTGAAATTGAGACTGTGCAGCCTGGACAATTGATTAATGCCCGTCCAGTCGTAGCGGCAGTCCGTGAATTCTTTGCCAGTTCACAACTTTCACAGTTCATGGACCAAATTAATCCTCTATCTGAGCTTGCGCACAAGCGACGTCTTAGCTCAATGGGTCCTGGTGGTTTAAGTCGTGAACGCGCTGGCTTTGAAGTCCGTGACGCTCATGCTACCCACTACGGTCGTATTTGTGCAGTAGAAACACCAGAAGGTGCCAACATTGGTTTGGTACTTAACCTTGCTAATTATGCACGTATTAACGACTACGGTTTTATTGAAACCCCTTACCGTAAAGCCATCAATGCCGTTACTGCTGCTAAAGCAGCTGGTTATATTGCTGCAGTTGATCTCGAGAACGCCAAAGGTAAAGTGTTAGTTAAAGCTGGTTCCAAGATTAGCGAAGCCGATGCTAAGAAACTTGCCGAAGTAAAAGATCAGGTAACATGGCCCGTTAATACAAAAGTTACTAAGGAAGTTGTATATTTGGATGCCGATGAAGAGCAAAATTCTATCATTGCTGGTGCCGGTAACGAAATAGATGAAAATGGCTATTTTGTGGAAAAGCGTGTTAGTGCCCGCATGCACCAAAATTCCGGTGAAGTCGACGCTAATGACGTAAGTTACATGGATGCCGCTTTGAATCAGATTATTGGTTCTAGTGCCGGCCTTATTCCGTTTATTGAGAAGAACTACGTCTATCGATCCTTGATGGGTAGTAACCAGCAACGACAAGCTGTACCTCTAGTACAACCAAAGTCTCCAACCGTTGGTACCGGACTTGAACAAGTTGCTGCCAGCAACACAGGACAAGTTATTTTGGCCGAAGAAGACGGTGAAGTTACTAAGGCTTCCGCAGACGCTGTAGTTGTGAAATACAAAGAAGGCAGTGTAACTTACGTTCCTCAACACTTTGTTCGTTCTAACGAAGGTACCAGCATTAACCAAAAAGTTGTTGTAGAACCAGGAGAAAAAGTCAAAAAAGGTGATGTCCTTATTGACGGTATGTCAATTGAAAATGGGGAATTAGCATTAGGTAAAGATCTTATCGTAGCCTTTATGACTTGGTCTGGTTACAACTTTGAAGATGCTATTATCATCAGCCGTAAACTGGTTGAAGATGACACATTGACTTCTATTCATATTGTTGACTTCATGATTGAGGTTCGTGAAACTAAGCTTGGCCCTGAAATTGTAACCCGAGATATTCCAAATGTATCTGAAGATGCTCTAAGGCACCTTGATGAAGATGGAATTGTTCGCATTGGAGCTGAAGTACATCCTGGAGATTTACTTGTTGGAAAGATTACACCAAAAGGTGAACAAGAATTAAGTAGTGAAGAGCGTTTGCTTAGAGCTATCTTCGGCGAAAAAGCCAAAGAAGTCCGTGACACTAGTCAGCGTATGAGTAATGGTAAACACGGTAAAGTGGTTGGAGTTAAAGTCTTTAGCCGAGAGAATGGCCATGAACTTAAGTCGGGTGTTATCAAGCAAATCCAAGTATTTGTAGCCCAGATGCGCAAGATTAGCGTTGGTGACAAACTTGGTGGACGTCATGGTAACAAAGGTGTTATTGCTCGGATCCTACCCGTTGAAGACATGCCATTCATGGAAGACGGTACTCCTGTAGATATCATCTTGAACCCACTTGGTGTGCCATCTCGTATGAACTTAGGTCAGCTATTCGAATCCCATTTGGGTATGGCTGCTCGTGGACTAGGCATAAAAGTTGCAAGTCCGTCATTTAACGGTGTGTCTGAAGAGAGAATCCAATCACTTCTTAAAGAAGCTGGCTTACCTGAAGATGGCAAACAACAGCTATATGACGGTAGAACCGGTGCAGCATTCAAGGAACGTACTACAACTGGTTTAATGTACATGATTAAACTCAACCACATGGTGGCTGATAAGATTCATGCCCGTTCGACAGGTCCATACACTATGGTCACTCAGCAACCACTTGGTGGTAAGGCTCAAAATGGTGGCCAACGATTCGGTGAAATGGAAGTTTGGGCACTTGAAGCTTATGGTGCAGCTAGCACCCTCCAAGAAATGCTTACTATTAAATCCGACGACGTATACGGTCGTTCCAAAGCTTACGAATCGATCATCAAAAAAACTGAGATTGTTGGTCCTAAAGTTCCTGAAAGTTTCAACGTTCTTGTTAAGGAACTACAAGGTCTTGGCCTTAAAGTTGATCTCGTCAGCTCCAATAAGATAGTTGATGCTGAAGATGTACTTGCTACAAATATCATGCAAGAAGCTGAGCATTTGCCGGAAGTAGACGTTCCAACACCTTTAGTGTCCGAAGTTGACATGTCAGAAGAGGACATGATTGGAGAAGATTTCGAACTTACCAATGAAGACGGACAAAGTATACCTACAGATGACGCTGCATTGGTATCAGTTAGTGCAAATGATGACAATGATGATGAAAGTGAGGAGGAAGCGTAATGCGTAAAAATTCATACGGTCCAAACATTGCAGACTTTGACGCAGTGCGTTTAGCAGTCGCTAATCCAAGCGATATTCTCGAATGGAGTTACGGTGAAGTAACTAAACCTGAAACTATAAACTACCGAACACAGAAACCTGAACGAGATGGTTTATTCTGTGAGCGAATCTTCGGTCCAATCAAGGATATTAACCCACATGACGCAAAATACAAAGGTGTTCGCTCGCGTGAAGCTGCTGTAGATAAAAATGGTGAACTAGTGACTAAGAGTATCGTTCGACGTGAACGTATGGGCCACATCAGCCTTGCTGTACCTGTGGCTCACATCTGGTTTTTGCACGGTACCCCAAGTGCTATTGGACTGCTACTGGGCATTACTGTTAAGAACCTGGAGCGCGTAGCCTACTTTGCTAGCTATATAGTTACCAACGTAGATGCCGAAAAACGCGACCAAATGCGAGCAGATAAAGAAGCTGAGTTTGCCGCTGCTAAAGAAGCAGTTAAACTCCGTTTTGAAGCTGAAGCTAAGAAAGAAGATGCCAACGTTAAGGCTCTAGCAGAAATGCAAACCAAGGAACTTGAAGAAATTACCAAAGAGTTTGAACTACTTAAGGATCAATTAAGTGCCCTAGAGAAGTATCATTTGATTAATGAAACCGACTATCGCAACTTGCCAGATAGTCTTCGTGAAATTGTTAAAGTCGGCATGGGTGGTGGGTCACTTAAGACTTTGCTTGATGAAGTTGATCTTAAGCAATTGATTCAAGACCTAACCAAAGAAGCCGAGACCGCTAAAGGTCAACGACACAAGAAGTTGATGAAGCGCCTAAGGTTACTTGAAAGTATGGAACGTGCGGGTATCCAGCCTGGTTCAATGTGTATTTCGGTATTGCCAGTCATTCCTCCAGATCTTCGACCAATGGTTCAATTAACTGGTGGCCGTTTTGCAACATCTGACCTAAACGATTTGTATCGCCGTGTTATAAACCGTAACAACCGCCTTAAGAAACTCATTGAGTTAAACGCCCCTGAAGTAATTCGTCGCAACGAGCAACGCATGCTTCAAGAAGCAGTAGATGCTCTGATTGACAACAACAACACTCGTAGTGGTCGTGCTGTAGCTGCAACTGGCCAACGGCGTCGACTTAAAAGTCTTTCTGACATGCTTAAAGGTAAACAAGGTCGTTTTCGTCAGAACCTACTTGGTAAGCGTGTTGACTATTCCGGACGCTCAGTAATTGTCGCCGGACCAGAACTTAAGATTAGTCAATGTGGCCTTCCAAAAATGATGGCGCTTGAGCTTTTCAAACCATTTGTAATTGGAGAGCTTATTGCTCGTGAACAAGCCCACAATATTCGTTCTGCTACTCGCATGATAGAAACTGGTGAAACCACAGTATGGGATGCACTTGACGAAGTAATTAAAGGTAAATACGTACTTCTAAACCGTGCTCCATCATTGCACCGGTTATCTATACAGGCGTTTATGCCGACTTTAATTGAAGGTCGTGCTATACAACTTCACCCATTAGTTTGTAAAGGTTTCAACGCTGACTTTGACGGTGACCAAATGGCTGTTCATTTACCTCTTTCAGACGCTGCGCAAGACGAAGCTAGAGACATTATGGCGGCTAATAAGAACCTGCTTAAACCTGCTGATGGTTCACCAATACTACACATTGAACAGGATATTGTGCTTGGTTGTTACTACATAACCTATGATCGCCCAAGTATTTCTAAAGACGATGTTAAGATATTTTCTTCACTTAATGAAGCCTATATGGCTGAAGAAGCAAACCTGCTTCAATTGCAGAATTATATACGTGTTCCATTCCGTGGTGAAGTACGTACTACCACTATCGGTAGAATCATCTTTAATGAAATCTTCCCTGAAGATTTTCCATTCCAAGATGAGCCTATGACTAAAAAGAAATTGCAGTCAGTTATGGCTAAAGCCTACAAACAATACGGACAGGCTAAAACTGCTGAAATTGCCGACGACCTTAAAGACTTAGGCTTCAGATATGCCACAGAATCTGGTATGTCTATGGGTATGGGTGACTTTACAAGCATTGTTGGTATGGATGAAGTAATTGAAAAAAGTGAAAAACGAGCTGCTGATATATCTGAAGAATATGAACAAGGTTTCATTAACGATGGAGAGCGTTACCGCTTAACTGTTGAAAACTGGACTAAGGCTGATAGCACTGTTCAGGAATTACTGGCTAAGCAGATGGTTGGTCAGGAAAGTTCTATGGCTATAGCCATTACTTCTGGTGCTCGTGGTAATATTTCACAGCTAAAAATGTGTGTTGGTATGCTTGGTGTGTTCTCAGATGCTTCTGGTAACGCTATTGAGTTGCCTATCAAAGCTGGATATATTCACGGCTTAAATCCGCTAGAATACTTTACCGGTACGCGCGGTACTCGTAAGGCTCTTATAGATATTGCCCTTAAGACTGCAGATGCTGGTTACTTAACTCGTCGACTTGTTGACGTTGCTCAAGACGTCTTCACTTTAAACGAGGAAGTTAGTGATCCAGGATTCTCAATGCTTCGTAGCGATGCTACCGAAATTGGAGTTTCATATGCCTCACGTCTTGAAGGCCGCTATGCTGCAGAAACCATTAAGGGACTTGTTAAGACCGGAGAGATATTTACTAAGGAAATTGCTGAAAAAGTAGATGCTGATGATAAGCTTGATGGCGTCAAGATCATGAGCGTACTTAGTGCTTCATCAGTTCGAGGTGTTCCTCAGAAGTCATACGGACTTGATCCGGCTTCTGGCAATCTAGTTGCAAGTAATCACCCAATTGGAGTTATTGCTGCACAGTCTATCGGTGAACCTGGTACACAGCTAAGTCTGGACTCTAAGCACCGTTCAGGAGCTGTTTTGGCTGATGATACTGCCCAAGGTCTTAGTCGTGTGGAAGAACTATTTGAAGCCCGAACACCTAAAGGCCACTCTTATCTTACAGACATTGCAGGTGTAATTAACGCCTGGGAAGAGGGTGACCACTATATTGTTCAAGTTACTGCTCATGATAAAGAGAGCGTTGTTCTTGAAATAGCTGGCCGCAAAGTACAAGTCGCAAGTGGTTCTGATGTAGCTATTGGTGATGTTGTTGCTGCTAAAGCCGATGGAAGTGAACCGCTAGTGGCACCTATGGCTGGTAAAGCTGAAATAACTGATACCACTATTGTGTTATCTCCTACTGGCCAGAGCGTTGTCCGCTACGAAATACCAGGATTTAAACAATTACTAGTAAATGATGGAGACAAAGCTGTAGCTGGTCAACGTTTAACAAATGGTTCAATTAACCTACATGATTTACTTCGTTTACAAGGCGTTGAGTCAACTCAACGATACATTATGAACGAAATACTACGTATCTTTGCTGGGCAAGGTCAACATATTGCTGATAAGCATTTGGAAATCATTGTACGTCAGATGTTT
>OCZT010002067.1_pt1 | contig 20808 bp, 18 predicted proteins | sample 1539031 | NCBI WGS metagenome assembly OCZT01 (sample SAMEA3539308, study PRJEB22396) | soil metagenome | biome: tundra; feature: field; material: soil | place: USA | collected 2010-05 | depth 0.15 m | reverse complement strand
CAATTGTGCAAATATAAAAATATTATTTGTTTAAATAGAAACACTTACATAATAATTTTTTTTTTAAGCTTTTATTAATGCCTTAAATACAATGAAATAGATAAATGACTGCCATAAACTGGGATAAATCCCGGTTGAATAAACAACTCAGCTAAAATTCACTAAAATATTGAGCTATTGGATTTTAATCAAATAATCAAATCTTTGGTTGCTGAAAGGGGTTTTTTGCTTAACTTTACTATCCGGAAATTGAATTAATAATAAATATATAACTATATGTCAATCAATAAAGTTATACTTGTCGGCAATATTGGAAAAGATCCGGTTGTACGGTATTTTGATAAGGGTGTCGCCAAAGCTACTTTTCCGCTCGCAACAAGTGAGACTTACACAAATCAACAGGGTGAGACCATAACCTCAACTGAATGGCATAATATAGTTTTATGGCGTGCCCTGGCAGAGGTAGCTGAGAAAACATTAAAAAAAGGTTCGCAGGTATATATTGTCGGGAAAATTAAAACCAGATCATATGTTGATAAAGATGGTGTTAATAAATATATAACTGAAATTCTGGCAGATACACTCCTTTTACTTGAGAAAAAACAAGCATCAGGCTCTTCCTCGCCGCAATCAGACCGGTCGGGGGATGAATCGCACGACAGAGGGATCTCAGGTCAGGTTGTGAATGATCCTCCTGCATCATATCCGCCAGCCAATGAGCCCATTAATAAGAACTGGCCTGACAAAAACAATACTGTAAGTGAGGATTTTGGCACTGACATCAAACCGGGCGACTCACAAAATGAAGATGATCTGCCTTTTTAATTAATAATGACCAGTTGGAACCGGATTATCCCCTTTCATACTTGATATTATTTTCAGGCATTGGCATAAAAACTCCTGATTTTAAAATAGTTATTGGTTTCCTGGTAATACTGGTCCTTCTCCTGGGATCAGCTCTCATGTCTGCTTCTGAGGTAGCTTTTTTTTCTTTAGGACCTGATGATCTGGAAAAACTTAAAGCACATAAAGATAAAAAATCAAAAACTGTCCTGAAATTATACGGCAACCCTGAAAAACTGCTTAGTACTATACTCGTTGCCAATAACACAATAAATATAGCAGTAGTTCTGCTTGCAGCATTTCTCAGCCTGAGAATCTTTGATTTCAGTGCGGAACCGGTTTTAGGCTTCATAATAAATGTTATAATAATAACTTTCCTGTTGCTATTTTTTGGCGAAGTGATGCCAAAGGTTTATGCTTCAAGAAATCATATTACAATTGCTATGTTCATGGCCTATCCCCTTGTAATGCTGGAGAGGCTGTTTAAACCGGTTACTTCTCTGCTTATTTTCTCTTCTTCATTCGTAAAAAAAAGAACCGGAACACAACGATCGAACATAAGTATGGATGATCTTTCTGATGCACTTGAACTTACATCTGAAGATTTTACTGAAGACGAAAAGATATTAAAGGGAATAGTCAATTTCGGAAATATCAATGTGAGCGCTATCATGTGCCCGCGCATTCACGTAACTGCAATTAATATAAAAAGCGGCTTTGATAAAATAGTTCCGGTACTGATAAGTTCAGGATTTTCGAGAATCCCGGTTTATTCAGGTACATTCGACTCTGTCAAAGGTATTTTATACGCGAAAGATGTTCTTCCTTATACCAATAATCCTGCCAATTTTAAATGGCAGGCTCTGCTCCGTCCACCTTATTTTGTGCCTGAAACAAAAAAAATAAATGATCTTCTTAAGGAGTTTCAGACCAAAAAGATACATATGGCAGTGGTAATTGATGAGTATGGAGGCACATCCGGAATAGTAACACTTGAAGACATACTTGAAGAAATTGTCGGTGAGATTACGGATGAAAGCGATGAAGATGAACTGTTATTTCGTAAAATTGATGAAAAGACGTATATATTTGAAGCCAAAATCTTACTAAACGATTTCTGTAAGGTGGTCAATATTGATGAGGAGCTTTTTGAAACTGTCAGAGGGGAATCTGAAACCCTTGGAGGACTAATTCTTGAACTGACCGGAGAAATTCCTCAGAAAGACCAGGTAATCGAGTATGGAGATTTTGTATTCAGAATTGAATCGGCTGACAGGAGAAAAATAAAGGAAATCCGTGTCGAAATAAACAAAAACGATGGTACCAGAAAGAAGGACTAGAATCTTTGTGCTTTTGATCATCTTTTGTGCACTCTACAGTTGCAGTCATATTCCTGTGCCAAAACCAAGAGGCCATTTCAGAATCGATCTTCCTGAACATAAATACATTCAATTCAATGGAATTTCCGGAAAGGATCATAACATTCCTTTATCATTCGAATATCCGGTTTACGGGTATCTCTCGTTCCAGGAAGATAACGGTTCCAATCCAGGTTGGTTCGACATCGGATTCCCTTCAAATAGAGCCAAAATATATCTTACATATAAAGATGTTAAAAATGATCTCGACAGTCTTCTTGACCAGAGCTATGATATCAATGTCAAATACCATGTATCAAAAGCTGATGCTATTAAAGAAAATGTAGTCAGCAATATTGATAACAAAGTATATGGAGTAATATATGATCTGAAAGGGAATACTGCTTCGGCAGTTGAGTTTTATGTTACCGACAGTCTACATCACTACCTGCGGGGATCTCTTTATTTTAATGCCGAGCCAAACGCAGATTCACTGGCTCCGGTAATTGATTTTTTCAGAGAGGACATTATGCATCTGATAGAAACTCTGAAGTGGAAAAAATAATACCTGACTAGAACCAATGGGCTGTATTACAAAACATTATCTTAACGAGTTTTCCATCCTGGGGGTGTGGAAAATAGAAGAAGATCTGAATACCCTTCTTGACCTTGCTTCACTTGATATTGATGAAAAGAAAAAGTATAAGAGCTTCAGCAGCAACTCACGTAAGCTCGAATTTCTGAGCGTCAGGGCGCTGCTGGCTGAGCTGATTGGCCGGGACGCAAAGATAGTTTACAATAAAAACAACAAACCATTTCTGAAGGATGGCTCACGGTTTATAAGTATCTCTCATTCACACAAGCTTACTTCAATTTTATTAAGCACCAACGAGAAGGTTGGAATTGACCTCGAGTATATGAGTTCGAACATAGCAGCAATTGCATTTAAATTCATTAACAGAAAGGAAAAAGTCACAAAAGAACTTGAAGAACGCAGGTATCATCTCTATATTCACTGGTGTGCAAAGGAAGCTCTTTATAAAATCTGCGACAAAGAGGGCATCAGTATAAGAAACAATATAACAATTGACCCTTTTTTACTGAAGGAATCAGGAGAGATCACAGGACATGTTAATACGAATAGAATAAATGAATCATTTGAATTATACTATTCAAAGTATGATAACTATGCCATAGTATGGACAAAGAAAAATTGGAAAACCCAGGAGGAAGAATCACTTCAGACTGAAGAAAAGAAATAAATTAGTATATATGCTTTCTGCTGTGAATTCTAAATTATTTAAGTTCGGTGACCACATTTTCTATTATTAATTTACACCCCCTTTCATTTTCCCCCAGGGGGGAAAGGTAGGAAAGGGGTAATTGAAGCAATAAACGAATAATGAAACTACCCAATATCCCCGGACAAAAGAGCATTGCTCTGCTTCTCGACCCTGATAAGGCAAAAGGAGAATCTCTGAAGAACCTTCTCGATACAGCAATAAAAAGCAAAACAGATTATATTCTTGCTGGAGGAAGTCTCACATTTACAGGAATTAATAATCTGATAGGCGAAATAAGAAAGTCCTGTTCAATTCCTGTAGTGCTGTTTCCGGGCAACCTTCTTCAGCTGACTCTGAAAGCGGATATAATCCTTCTTCTGTCGCTTATCTCTGGCCGCAATCCTGAATTACTAATTGGCAATCACGTAATTGCCGCTCCGTATCTTAAAAATGCGATGGAAAAACTTGTATCAGTCGGATATATACTCATCAATTGTGGAAATAAGACAACTGTGGAATATATCAGTCAAACGGCAGCAATTCCTTCAGATAAACCCGAACTTGCGGTAGCCACAGCCATGGCGGGAGAAATGTTGGGTCTGAGTATGATTTATCTCGAAGCAGGCAGCGGTGCTGCAAATCCGGTTCCCGTTGATCTTATAAGGGCAGTCAGACAAAATGTCTCAATTCCTTTAGCAGTAGGCGGCGGGATAAAAGACAAAGCTGAAGTCGAAGAAATTTTTAACTCCGGAGCCGATTTGATTATTCTTGGTAATGGCTGTGAAAAAAATCCGGAGCTCCTTGCTGAAGCCTGCAGGATAAGGGATAAATTCCGTAAAATCTGAATAATAAGTATCTTATCACGTAAGTCACCCTGCCTTTTGAAGGGGTGGCTGAAGGCCGGTGTGGTTGATTATAAAACTTTGATTACTATTAATTAATAACCAACCACCTCCCCACGCCTTCGGCGTGGTACTCCTCCTTCAAAAAGGAGGAGAAACTTATAATTAAAGAATCATCGAAACAACTCAAACATAGGTTCTCCCGTACATGCATTCGGATACGGAACTTTGCAGAGTGTAGATAATGTGGCAGCTATGTCGGTCATATTAACCTGTCTGGTTACCGTTGCCCTGTTTATCGTCCATCCATACCAAATCAAAGGCACATGTGAATCATATTCATACGGGGAATTATAGTTGGTGACATAGTCACTTTCTTTCTCTACCCAGCCCGGGTTAAGGATAACTATTACATCTCCCGATCTCTGAGGGCTAAAATTATTTATGATCCTCTTAAGGTTACCATTTCCGAAATCATTGGCCTCAAAGGCAGAATAAGGATAAGCAGCCTGAACGCCTGTAAACTGAACAAGGAACCTGGCAACTTTCTTTTGCACATCATCGAGCGAAAGACGTGCATCTTCTATCAGTGTCCGATTAAGAAAGATCTGTTTCTCAGAGTAGCCTTTTACCCAGTCTCCCTCTCCATAGACTGCATTCAGATAGCTCCTCAACAGCTGCAATGCCTGATTCTGCTGAAAATAGCCTGATGGGATCCGGTTCTTCTCAAGGACTGCCGGAATTTCTGAAATTCCGTGAGCTGCAGTAAAATATATCAGCACATTCTTCTTGCCAATACTGTCATTTAGAAACGTGAGAAGATTCTTAATATCATCATCAAGTCGTAAAATAGCATCACCCATCTCCACCGACGATGGCCCGAATCTGTGACCAATATAATCAGTTGCGGAATAGCATATTGAAAGATAATCAGTTGCATCGCCCTTTCCCAGATGCTCATTCTGAATGAGCCTGATTGCAAAACTGGTAGTAAATGAATTACCGAATGGAGTCTCCCTCAATAAAGAGTAATCATTTTTAAAATTGAATAAATTTTTTGATCTCAGCTTTTTCAGATCGTAAGGGAAATAATTGATGTTATTGAACCCCTTTTCAAAGCTGTTCGAATCGGGCAGACAATCAGCATAATAATTCAATGGCTTTAACAAATTCCATGTAGAATTCAGGTAGGCATCTGAAAACTTCATTGCATTGAAGTCATTTACCCACTCAGGGAGAGACGGGATATAATATGAACTCGACATCCAGGTACCAGTAGTATTATCGAACCAGTAAGCTGCATTGGCAGTATGCCCTGCAGAGAGTATTGCTGAACTCTCTCTTAAGCCTATCCCAAAAATTTTAGCCTTTCTGTTTGTTGCAATCGCTAACTCATCAGAAAATGTTGATACCAGTAAGTTTACCGGAGAGTGCAGCCCAGATTCAAAACTTCCGCCTTCAGAATTTACATTGACATCTTTCGTACAACTTATCAACTCATTCTTAAGTGGAACATACCAGTTATCTGAAGTTATTCCATGAAAGGATGGTTCTGAGCCTGTAGCAATGGTAGCATGCCCCGGAGCCGATTGAGTTAGTAAGTATTCGTATGAGGCATTTTTGAAGTATGTTCCCTCATTAATCAATTTTTTTATTCCATTTTCGCCTAGCTTATCGTGGAACTTTTCAAGTTGATTATAGTTAAGTTCCTCAACAATTATACCTATTACGAGGTGGGGTTTGTCGGGAGGAATATAGGCTCCCTGACCTGATAATTTTACAAAAGCCAAAATGGAAAAAAAGATAGTTGTATATCGTTTCATAGCTGATTATTGATTCTTAATGAATTAAATGCAGATGTGCCAAAGAATATTTAAAACCGCGACTTTGATATCAAAGTAAGGTGTAAAAATAGTTGTTTTAATTACAGAAGCAAATGAAGGAGATTATTTAACAACCACGAACCTGCCACTAAAACTGGATCGGGTATTTATATTTGCAAGCATGATTGTGTATATTCCTGAAGATAATCTTTTTACATTAAATTGAACCGGAATACCCTGAACAACCTCAGTATTGTAAAGAGCGATCAGCATGCCCGACTGATTTATAATCCTCAGATTCATCCGACCCTCTGTTTTATCAGGTAGTATTATATTTAAAATATCTTTTGCGGGGTTGGGATAAATGATTAATTGATTTGTTGAATTTATGGGCTCAATACCACTCACTATTTGAGACATGTCGACAATTAAATCAGTTCTTTGTCCATCTGTGACAATAACATTATTTATGTTAACCGGCCAGTAACCAAGAGCTGAAAAGGTCAGGTTCCATGTTCCGGGAGACAGATATCTTTCAAAACTTCCGGTCAGAGTATCAGAATAAACCTGGGAGCTGTCTTTGTCATATCCATTAATGAACACTTTTGCGGGCACCGGAGCCTGGCTTTTTCCATCGCGGACCAATCCATGAATCCCATATAAAGCATTTTCGAAATAACCAAGAAATGAACGCCAGTTATACTGCCAGAGCACAGGTAACTGAGGTGCCGGAGAGACTGACTCATTATCAAGTTCAATAGTCACTTCCCGTCCCTGAAGTCCATAGGTCACAAAATCCTGACGACCTCCATAAACCGGATACCACTGATAACCGTCTGTTATCCCGTTATTCAGAAAAGTCATATACCCGGGAATCGAATTAAAATGCACAGTATCAGCATATTTTCTGCCAATACTTACAAACCAGTCATTATCGGCATGCAACCTGGCCCATCTGTCCCATGGATAATTAAAAACTTCCTCTCCTGTATGAAAATTTGCAGAAAGCACAAACCTGTGTTTCCTTAAAAATCTTATCATATCAGTTGTCTCCTTTTGCTGTTGGATAACGGGTGTTACCGGATCAGGGAAATTCCTGTTAAGATCATACCCATTTGCATTGTAACGTGTTGGTAAATTGATTGTATCTCCATTATTATAAGTTCCGTCTGGATTAGCGAGCGGATTTATCCATATATCAAGATTATCCACCAGGTTTTTCACCCTTTCGCTCAATGAATAGTTTTTAAGTAAATAATCGGCCAGATGCAGCATAAGAACATATCCGGCCGGTTCATCACCGTGAATTGTAGATGAGAAAAAAACTGCAGGGTTGCCGCCGTCAACATCCGGTTTGACTGAAATCTTGAGTGCAAGTACCAGTTTCCCTTTCACACTTGTCCCGATAGTATCAAGGCGGCATAAAGAAGGATAGAGCTTTGGAAAACTTTGCATTATGGAATCATACTGCGTGTAAGATGGATAGGTGCCCCAGTCCGATGCCTGGTTGACACTGACTGCCGACAGGGCTCTGGCGCTAACTGCCTTTTCGAGAATCAGGTAATTATACTTCTGGTTAATAAACCAGTCAACGGTGAGCCGCGAAAGACTAATGTATATAACATTGTCTTTTATAGATAAAACAGAAACATTAATTGTAAGAATTTCAACTGATTTTTGATCAGTGAATGGGAGCGTGACCTCTGCCTGTCCATCGCGGCTTATTATCTGACGAAGTTTGTCATCGGGAGAAAGCACCTGTGATATACACTGCAGGGCAGATAACACAGATATAAAAATTAATATTATGATCCGCCTCGTCATAAGGCCTTTATACGTTAAACCTTATATGCAATATATCGCCATCTTCAACTATATAATTCTTGCCTTCGATATAAAATTTACCTGCCTCCTTGCATGCATGCTCTGAACCTAATGAAATAAAATCGCTATACTTCATAACTTCAGCTCTTATAAATCCTCTTTCAAGATCGCTGTGAATTACACCTGCGGCTTTCGGAGCAGTCATATCTGTCTTAATTGTCCATGCTCTTATCTCCATCGGGCCCACTGTAAAGAATGTCTGAAGGTTCAGCATTATATAAGCTGCTCTTACCAGCTTATCAACCCCGGGTTCAGTAAGCCCTGCATCTTTCAGAAACGCCAGACGGTCATCCTTATTTTCAAGTTCTGCTATTTCAGCTTCGATTTCTCCAGCTATCACAAGGATTTCTGCATCATAGCCCTTTAGAAACTCCTTAACCTTTTCCACATATTTATTACCGTTTACGGCCGATTTCTCATCAACGTTACAAACATATATTACAGGCTTCATGGTTAGGAGGAAGAGATCATCAACATATTTTTTGTCTTCTTCCTTTACTACGAGAGTTCTTGCATTTTTAAATTCTTCGAAATGTTCACGGTACAGATTAAGAATATCCATTCCGAGTTTTGCATCTTTGTCACCGGCTTTTGCAGCACGACCAAGACGCTCAATCTTTTTTTCGACCGACTCAAGATCTTTTACCTGCAGTTCAAGATCAATAGTTTCAAGGTCGCGAACAGGATCAACAGATCCGTCGATATGAGGCAGAGCTTCATTATCAAAGCATCGGAGAACATGAATTAAAGCATCGGTATTTCTGATGTCGCCAAGAAATTTATTGCCTACTCCCTCTCCCTTATTTGAACCTTTTGCCAATCCAGGGATATCAACGATCTCCACTGTAGTATGAACTATTCTGTCAGTAACCTGGTGTTTTTCAAGCTCATAAAGTCTTGGGTCGGGAACCTGGACTACTCCCATATTAGACTTTGTCGCACTGAATGCAAAGGCATTCGTTTCTCCTTTGGTATTGGATATACAGTTGAATATAGTTGTTTTACCGACATTGGTTATCCCAATAATTCCACATTGAAGAGCCATCTATGATACGGATTAATTGATTTGCAGCAAAATTATCATAATTCCGTGGATATTTCAACCCCCAAAATCCATTAACCGCAAAGAACGCAAAGAAGACTCAAAGGCCTCAAAAAAATAAAATATCTTACACAGAGGGACACAGAGTAATCACAGAGAACCACAGAGTTAAATCAGTAGTAGGCCCCCACTGGGGGGGATGGGGGGGGGTAAAGACGGAGAGGTTATTTATACCAATCCTTTATCCGAGGCAATCTTTATCAGCGAGGCAGTGTTCCTGGCTTGAAGTTTAATAATAAGATTTTTACGATGGCTGTCGACTGTTAGAGGAGAAATAAAAAGTTTCTCAGCAATTTCAAGGTTTGTAAATCCTTCGGCCAACAATTTCAGAACACTGTTTTCGCGGCGCGTTATCATCAGCTCATTTTCCTGTGTTTTCCTCAAAAGGTTTTCAGCTTCAGGGCACAGGTATTTATTCCCGTCGCTTACTTCATTAACACCTTCCATTATCTCTTCCGAAGATGCATTTTTAAGTACATACCCATAAGCTCCGTTATCGAGCATTTGCTGAATAAAAACTCTTTCGCCGTAAGTAGTCAGTGCTAGTATTTTTTGATCAGGATGTTTATTAAGAATCAACTTGCATAAATCAATTCCGCTTATGTCGGGCAGATTGATATCCAGCAAAAGGACATCAGGTTTAAAAAACTGAAGAAGCTGCAAACATTCCTTTCCGTTTCCGGCGACACCATCTACACGATATTTGCCTGAAGTATTAAACAGAATCTGCAAACCCTCTGCAACAACAGGATGATCTTCTACAATAATCAGAGAAATAACCGGGCGCATATCTCTATACTTTGAATTCAATAATTGCTTCAGTGCCTTTTCCATATTCCGAAGATAAGTCAAAATGTCCGCCAAAAGAAGCAACTCTCGATCTTATATTTGCCAATCCTTTCCCTGATGAATGTTCCGTTGCCTTTAGATCAATTCCGATTCCGTTATCCTGAACTGTAATTGATAGTCTATCTTCCTCACTAACCACCTGAACTGATATTTCAGTTCCTCTTGAATGTTTCAGGGAATTGTTAATCAATTCCTGTGCAATTCTGTAGGATGCAATCTCAAGCTTTTCGTCATATCGCTTCTCAACTCCATAGAATGCAAAATTTACTCTTAATTCTTTGTTCCCTACTCCTTCACAAAAATCTGAAAGTGTCTGACGCAAGCCATACCTGAAAAGTGTCTCAGGCATCAGATCATGTGCTACATGTCTAAGCTCTTTTATAGATGTATCAAGGAGTCCTAATGCATGGTCGTAGAGATCCAATGATTCCTTTGTTATAATAGCATTACCTTTCATATTCATCAATGTTAATTTGAGTCCTGATAATAAACCTCCGAGTCCATCGTGCAGATCGCGGGCCAGACGCGAACGTTCTGTTTCCTCGCCTTGTAAAGTGGAATTCAGGGCAATAATCTGCTTTTCCTGTTCCAGCTCATAAATTCGTTGCTCCTGGATCATTGCTTTCTGTCTGGATACTTCACGTGTAATTTTAAAATTCCTGTATAGTGCAAAACCTGCAATTAATGATATCAGCAGTATGCCCGTTAATGCCAGCAGCATTACATTTCTTTGTTGAATTGTCGCAACATGTACTTTTTTCTCTGTTTCCAGTTTTTCTATTTCAAAAGATCGTTCCCTTGCCTTATATTTTGCATTTACAAAATTCATTTGCTTTCTGGAATCTTCAGATGAAACGTCATTTGCAGCGTCAATATATTTGTTTAACCAGTCAAAAGCCTGATGATAATTATGCCTGTCTGCTTCAAGACATGACAATACATCTAAAATATTCCTCTGAAGAATAGAGGATTTTATTCGGCCGGCTTTTTTCAAGGCGTCTTCAAGAATAACAGAAGATAACTGATAATTTTTCAGGTAATAGTTCATAAGACCTATCTTATACCGGGCATCTATCTGATCAAATAGTACCCCTGACTTTAATGCGGCATTATATGCCTTTTCATAGTATACAAGTGATTCTCCATATTTCCCCTTCCTGCTTAACAGGAAACCAAAATTATAATAGTATGTATGGTAAAGCACCTGGTTATTTGCCTTCTGGAGTAATTGACCCGCTTTATCATAATACACCAGTCCGTCGTCATAATGATTTGTTTCATTCAGCCAGTTGCCATAATCAATATAAACGGCAGCTATATCGAAAGGGTCCGTTAGGTTTTCAACAATCTTCAGGTTTTTCCTGGCATATATTCCGGCTGTATCAAATTGATTAAGCTTCAGATAGCAATCGCCGATTTTGCTTATAACATCTCTTAGATTCGAATAATCGCTGTTCCGGCTGGCAATTTCTTCTGCCGGCAGATACATGCTTAAAGCAGTTGCAAAGTCACCCAATTGATGATAAATCGATCCAAAAACAATTTGAGTTTTGGTATAAGCCTGCGACCATTCCTTACTATTAACCTTGCTAAAAAGGCTTTGGGCCCCTGTTAAATTATTCATAGCAAGTTCATATTCTGCTATCTTGCTGTAATAAATTCCCGCCGTTAGAAAACATTGACCTTCGATATAAGGATTTCTACTTTTTTCGTATGACTCCTTGTTCAGGTTCATGAGTTGGTTTGTCTCCAAAGTGTCGGTTGGGGATAGCGCAAGAATTAATTTATTTCGAATAAGAATTTTTAAAGAGTCATTATGGGTGGATTCTACAAGTCTTCTCAACGAATCTGTGTTCTGGGTCTGAGCAGAGGAGCAAGTACCAAGAATGGATAAAATAAAGACCGCAATTAATCTCCCCGGCTTTTTGAATTTCATTTTTTCAGGTTTAGTTTAATCAAAAATAACATTATTCGTGTTATTAAAAAATCTCGGAAATGACCTTTAATATCAAAAGAGAAGCCTGTACGACTGAAACAGGCTTCTCTGAAGAAATTAATTAACCGGACGTCAATTTGCTGCCCATGTGAAGTTGTTACCTAAACCTAAAACGAGTGTTATGCCGGTTTTATATTCGGCAGCATGAGTAGAACTATAATTACTGATGTTAGTATAGCCCACGAGAATTGGTTTTTCTGTATAAATAGCTGGTTTATTATTCAAACCTGTATACAGAAAATCACAATATGAAAGTGCTGTGTTTGTCTGGGTGTAGGTATCGAAGTAGATACCTCTCCATGCTCCTGCTGCAGGACTTGAACCGGCTGAAGTAAATGTTATACGCGCACTGGTGGTTCCAACTGCTGTAATCTTTGTGTTGGCATAATAGCCGAACCAGAAATAAGAGTCATTGACGAACAGAAAATTTGAACCAGCTTCCATTGTTATATTGCCATCTATATCATTTTCTCCACCGGTAATATAAAAATCGGCCGTTTGTTTCTTCCATATAACATCACTAGTATATTTGACGCCACCGGATACAAGGATACCTTTTCCCGTTTCTGCAGTAAATGTGTTTGGTGCCCCCAGGTCCGGCAGATGAGTTGTACTGACAGAAATAAGATGGTCAACGCAGGCAAAGATTGTATTTCCTGTAAAGGTCTGGAATCCAGCGTTTGCATCTGCTACTATTCCATAACTTGAACTATTGCGAATTGTGTTATTTGTGAATATTATGGATGCGTCATCCAGCATATGTAAAGCACCATAATTTGCATTGGAACCTGCATAATCAATAATACAATAATTCATTTTTGAATTTGTCTGGGTATAACCATAAAATGATACACCCCTCCATGAACCTGCAACAGGACTCGATGCATTCGATGTGAATTTGATTGGTAATGCACTCGTACCATCAGCAATAAATGTGGTTGCTGCATAGTAACCTAGCGCTAACCAACCAGTAACCCCAAACATGAATTGCGAACCTGGCTCAATCGTAAGATTACCATCAATATCCACCTCGCTTTCAATTACATAAGGAATATTTAAATTCTTCCATGTCTGTGCTGAGGTACTTTTGAAATCGCCATAAATCAGAATACCGAAGCAGTTAGTGAATGAGTTTTCCGTTCCGACTGCGCCAAGTTTCTGTGCATTAATAACCATACCATATTTGACTGTTGTGTTAATATTGTTATTGTTAAATGTACTGAAGCCTCCCAAACTGTTCGAATAATTTGTCCATATGCCATAACTCCCTGACATACTTATTGTGCAATTACTTATCGAAAGGTCACATCCATCTATGTTTAATGCACCATAATTTGTATTGCTGCCTGCGTACTGAATGTTACAGTAAGACAATGAAGAATTGTTTAAAGTATTACTGTCAAAAAACAAACCCTTCCATGCACCTGCTGCCGGTGCAAGTGCGCCTGATGTGAAAATGATGGGTTTAGCAGCAGTCCCATTGGCAATAAGGGTTGCATTGCTGCCATCTCCTATACTCAGGCTCGCTCCTGCCGAGAATTTTATTACTGTACCCGGTTGAATAGTTAGCACCGAATTGTTACCGATATAAATGTCTCCGGTTACAAAATAAGTTTTATCAGCGGTCCAGGTTACAGATGATGTTATATCCTGATCGACATTTACACCTGCATTGCCTACAGCAACTGTCCACGTTGTTGTTGTATTGTCAGGGCGTTTAACAGTATACACCACAGGTGTGCTGAAATTCTGCGCCTGCCCGGAAGCCGGATTAATTGTATGACTTGCTGCCAGAGATATGTCTGTTACAAGACCGGTGAGGTCTGTACCTATCGGAACAGCCACAGATATTGTTCTGTTTACGGTATCGATAATACCAGTTGCCGCCGGAGTGACAATTTTAAAGTAGGTAATTTGTTTGCTGACCGAAACTACCTTTTTTACAGGGTCAGGTACTGAGTCATCTTTTTTGCATCCGTTTAATGAAAATAAGAGAAGAAAAAAAACTCCTGATAATTTGAAGAATGTCTGTTTCATTTTTTTAATTTTTTAGTTTAATTATCCTTTTCTGAAAGTTTTAATTTTGTTTTTTGAACTGGATAAAGGTATTCCGGAGCAAAAGAGCAGAAAATCCCCTTTTTCGTGGATTTTCACTTTTTTATTTGTCAATCAGGACATTTATCTTTAAACCTTTTAATTTTCTATGCATCTAAGGAGAAAATCAAGATAGAGATTGAATAAGATTCAGCCAATTGAGAACATTTCTGAATTACTTAAGACAGACCTGAATAAAGGTTTCCGTCTTTTGGTTGAGAGCTACAGTCAGAAACTATACTGGCATATCCGCAGGCTGGTAATTTTTCATGAAGATGCCGATGATGCACTTCAGAACACTTTTATAAATGCTTGGAAAAGCATTGGAAATTTCAGGAGTGAAAGTTCATTATATACCTGGCTCTATACCATTGCTACGAATGAAGCGCTTGCTTTGATCAAGAAAAGAAAAAGAAATGCTGCTTTGTCAATTGACGATTTAAGCAACTATTTTGCCAGTTCTCATGAAGGCAGCACATGGTTTGATGGCGATGAAGCACAGATGAAGCTTCAAAATGCAATACTTAAGCTTCCTGAAAAACAGCGAATTGTTTTTAACCTGAAATATTTTGATGAAATGACTTATGAGGAAATGAGCAAGGTGCTCAAGACTTCAGAAGGCGCTCTTAAAGCATCTTATCATCATGCAGTGAAGAAAATTGAAAAATTTATAATAAGTGATTAAACTTTCCTGATTTATAATTATCTAATAAAGAAATGAAAAAGTCAGATAACATACCGGACAAAAATCCCTTTAAAGTGCCTGAAAACTACTTTGAGGAGGTAAACAGAAAAATAATTTCTGCTACGACAGAGGCCGACACTGTGACAAGAAAGATCAGTATATATAACAGATTCCGGACCAGCATCCTCGTTGCAGCTTCGGTTGCAGGTTTAATACTTATAAGTTATACTGCAATAAAACTTTTAACTCCATCCGGAGAAAATTCCAGGGTATCAGAAACACTTAAGGAAATGAGTCCTGATTCATATATAAATGACCTTGACCTGTCAGCCCTTGAAGAAAACGCCTCTTCCCTTATCCTCGATGAAGAGGGCCCTGATGTAACCAAAAAGGATATTATTGATTATCTCTTACGTGAAAATGTTGATTTAAATGATATTTATGCACAACTATAAATTCAATGTCATGAAAAGAATAGTTATTTTTTTACTTGTTATAATAATGTTTCCTGTTTCCCGGACAGTTGCACAGAATCCAAATATGGAAAAACTGAATAATTACAAAATAGGATTCTTTACAAAGAAATTGAATCTGACTTCCGGCGAGGCAGAAAAATTCTGGCCGGTATATAATGAATACCAGGGTCAGAAGAATCTTGTACAGATGGAAAAGATGAAGCTCAACAGGAACTTCAATCAAAACGAAAGTTCGCTGACCGACAAACAGATGGAAGATATGGGAGATAAATATGTTGATTGTCTTGTACAGGAAACCAATCTTGCTGTTGCATTCCACAAGAAACTTAAAGAGGTACTTCCACCTGTAAAAATTATATTGTATTACCAGGCTGAAAACCAGTATAAAGTTCAGCTTCTTAATGAGTTACAGAACGCCAGACAACAACAGAAAGTCAAACCGGCCCGGAATTTCTAGCCTTACTATCGACCCTCTGAATCCTGTCAACTGCCTGAGAGCCAATAAAGACAAAAATATAATATACTAATATCTTAAACGTCCCTCCAGGAGGATTTAGGTATTTCAAATAAAAAGAATGAACTGAATTCATCAATAGGCATGCTTTTCTGTTCTCCGGAAGACATTATTTTAATGGTTACGGAATTTTTACTTATTTCGTCTTCCCCTGCAATAATTATATAAGGTATTTTTTTTGAATCGGCATAAGAGAGCTGTTTTTTAAGTTTTGCCGGATCGGGATACAACTCTGATTTTATATTCATGCCATGCAGCTGATCAAGGATTTTTAGAGCATACTTTGTTTCAGCTGCTCCGAAATTGGCTAGAAGAACTTCAGTTGAAGAACCTTTCAAATCATCAAATAGATTTAACTGATTCATAACATCATAAATCCTGTCGGCTCCGAAAGAAACTCCCACTCCCGATACCCCCTCCATACCAAATACTCCGGTAAGGTTATCATAGCGCCCACCTCCACAAATACTCCCGATAAGAACATCTTTCGATTTTACTTCAATAATTGCGCCGGTATAATAGTTCAGCCCACGGGCAAGCGTAAGATCAAGTTCAATTTCGCTTGTTAAAGAACTGTTATTAATATATTCAAAGAGAGTCTGCAATTCAGAAATTCCTTTCATCCCAGTTTCTGACTTGGATAATAAGCCATTCAACATTTTAAGTTTGTCAGCGGTATTGCCATTTATTTGTAAGAATGGTTTCAGGTTTGCAATAGCCGTCTCTGACAATCCCTTGCTGTTTAGTTCAGCGTTGACATTTTCCATACCAATCTTATCAAGTTTGTCGATTGCTACAGTAATGTCAACGATCCTCCCCGATTCTCCTATATACTCTGCAATACCGCCAAGGATCTTACGATTGTTAATTTTAATGACTGATGAAATCCGGAGCTTTTTAAAAACATCATCAATGATTCTGATAAGCTCATACTCATTTAATAGCGAATTGCTTCCGATTACATCAACATCGCATTGAAAAAACTCACGGTACCTCCCCTTCTGGGGCCGGTCTGCTCTCCATACAGGTTGAATCTGATATCTCTTGAATGGAAAGGCTATTTCATCGTGATGCTGCACAACATAACGTGCGAATGGGACTGTTAGATCATATCTTAATCCCTTTTCGCAGATCATGGAAGAGAGTTTACCCGAATCGAGTTTAGCAAGATCTCCTTCATTTACTGAGGATATAAAATCTCCTGAATTAAGGATCCTGAATAACAGCTTATCACCTTCATCACCATATTTCCCGAGAAGTGTTGTAAGATTTTCCATTGCAGGTGTTTCTATAGGCTGATATCCATATAGCCTGAAAACATCTTTAATATTCTCAAAAATATGTTCACGTCTCAGCATCTCCTCAGTTGAGAAATCGCGTGTTCCTTTAGGTATAGATGGTTTGGAAGACATAATTAAAAGACAAAAGATAAAAGATAAAAAACAAAAGTATAAAGATAAAAGGAGAAAGGAGAAAGAAGAAAGAAGAAAGTTGAGGAGTGAAGTGACTAAATCCATTAACCACAAAGGGGCACAAGCGTTAAGAAATAGCCCGGTGGGCTATTTTAGCGCAGTGGCCTGACTGCAGGGGTGGCTTTAGTATTTTTCAGGAACAAACGTCTGGTCAGTAACTGGTGGTCTGACATACGCGATATCGTGCTTCAGCGGAGGCAATTTTAATGGTTTGGAGGTTAGGTCCTTGTAAGGAATAAGTGAAAGAAGATGGCTGATACAGTTAAGTCTTGCTCTCTTTTTGTCGTCAGCCCTGACAACATACCAGGGCGATTGCTTAGTATCTGTAAATGAGAACATTTTGTCTTTAGCCATCGAATATTCAACCCACTTGTCGCGCGATTCGATATCCATCGGGCTTATTTTCCATCGTTTGGTTGGGTCTGTAATTCTATCCTGAAACCGCTTCTCCTGTTCATGGTCACTGACAGAAAACCAATATTTAATTAATAATATGCCTGATCTGATCAGCATCTTTTCGAATTCAGGACACGATCTCAAAAACTCCTCATATTCATCATTTGAACAGTAACCCATAACCTGCTCAACTCCTGCCCTGTTGTACCAGCTCCTGTCAAAAAGGACAATTTCACCTCCGGCAGGAAACTCAGACACATACCGCTGGAAATACCACTGCGATTTTTCCTTTTCAGTAGGAATACCAAGAGCAACAATTCTGCATATCCTGGGATTAAGACAGCCGGCAATGGTTTTTACAACTCCGCCTTTCCCTGCTGCATCTCTTCCCTCGAATATCACCACCACTTTTAGCTTTTTAGCTTTTACCCATTCCTGAAGCTTAACCAGTTCAATTTCCAAATCCAGGAGCAACTCCTCGTATTCCTCGCTGTCCATCTTTTTCTTTTTTTCCTGTTCTATATCATGATATAAATCTTCTTTTTCATTGGTCGCTTTAGCTGATTTATTTTCGTTGTTATGTGCCATGATATGAGATTATTAATGAGACAGAAAATTATCAAAAAAAATTGAAAATCAGAAATTAAAATCAATGTACTCACCCCCTTCTTTTCCCCCTCTCTACTTCGTAAAGAGGGGGAATGTCATTAATATATAGTGTGTTACGCCCCCCTCTGGGGGACTTAAAAAATCCTGTAAATGAAAAGCCCCCCATATGGGGGGTTGGGGGGTAATTATTGTATAAATGGTATCACAAGAGGATATCTGAAAAGCTCACCTTTAGGCGCTTTGACACTGGCAATTATGACACAGATAACCTTTATAGTTCCTAGTATCATTATTATCGGAATTCCAATAATAATGAAACAGAGGGGAATTGCGAGAACAATATAAAGCAGCATTGATAACTGGAAGTTAAGAGATGCCTTTCCATTCAGATTCACCCATGAAGATTCATCTCTTCTTGTCAACCAGCAGATTAGAGGTCCTATAATCCCGCCGAAGGGAAAGAAGAAACCTGCAAAAGCTGAAAGGTGACATAACATTGCCCAATTTCTTTCTGTTTCTGATAATACTCTGCTCTCTTCCATGATATTTAAGTATTTATTAAAAAGACGGCTTTCCTTAAGCAGTGCTGCATGTTATCTCTCAAGCCGTTTCAAATCATCAGGTAATAACCCATTCGGATTGGCTTTGTCAACCATATGCAAGTTATAATAATACAATTCCGAATCATCAGTACCGATCAACATCACAAAACAATAACCTGAATCTCTGTCTCCCATTGGGCCCACTTTATGAAGAATCACAGCATCAGGGGTCTTGTTTTCTATTGCCTTTATTATTTCATCATTTGTGACTATCTCAATATTACCGGAATAAAATTTTCTTATCTTTTTAATCGTTGAAATTTCAGGGGTCAGATCATCTTGTTCCACAAGTATAGTTTTATTCTTAATACCAGGTATATTTTTATTATAATATTTAAGATATTTTCTCAAAGATAATGTTGGATCTTCTGAAATCTTTTGTGCATGTGTCTGCATGAAATTTACTATAGCGCCAAGTTTATAACTATATACAAGATCACTTACCCCGGCAAATGAAAGAGGGATAGCGCAAAGTTCCGGCATTTCACTGAGTTTATTGACATCCTTTCCCTGTAGCAGATTCAAGAAATTATACAGGCCATGCGATCTGTCCGAATCAAAATTTGTCTGGGTAATTACAATGAAGGAATAGGCCGGATTCAGCCTTCTGACATTAAAGTCCTTTACTGTAATAAATTCATAGGGCGTGATTTTCCAACATGCTTTAACTACTTCTTTTATATAAATATTATAGGATGATAAAGGATCATCTTCAAGTACGACGCAGGTTTTCGATGCTTCAAATTGTTTAATTTCATCCTTATCGGGGAAAGGAGCCTGGCCTGTCAGAATCAGAACAGGAAAAAGAAACATGAAGCAAGAAAGAAATGTTCTCATGTATATTCTATTTTTCAATAGGTATATACAAAGGATTATTTTCGTTGAATTTTCTGACATACACAAACATAAGTTCTTTTTTCTTTTTCCTTGATAATTGAACATACTCCGCATAAAGCTTATCGTCCTTCATAAGAAGCAGTTCAGTATTTTCAACATCAAATTCAAGAACCTTCCCGCTGTCAAAATCTATCAGATATTGTTTTAGTTCGTTCCGGGCCACATTTGTTCTGTAAGGCGAATAGTATGAATTATAAGGGCTATAATAATTACCATAGCTGTACGGAGAATAATATGGATCGTAGGACCCATAGGGAGAGCTGTATGAACGTGAATCTATTGTGGTTACATCAGCAACAAAATGACAGATGTTACCAACAAAGGTGATCCTGTTAAAGTTATCCTGAACCTGAACATATATAACTCCATTGCGTGAATAGCCCCAGATGCTGTTTTTTGCCACCTCTTCTCTTACTCCCACATTATCGTAAAAAAAGATTTTTTCTCCCTCCAGTATTTTCTTAAAGAATTCCCTGTCGTTGTAATCGATGGAAGTGAGTATTTTTGATTTTGGAATTGGGCTATTCTGTTTCACCTGGTCAAAATTCAGGTATATACCATCTGTAAACCTGAACTCGGGAGTGTATTTTACCATTCCTTCCTTATCTTGTCCTGACAAACGGAAAGGTGAAAAACCTATTGAATATAAGCTAATTAAAACAATTATTCTACATATTTTCGACATATCATTCAATGTTTTCCTTATCGGTTCAAAATTCGTACCGGAAACACAAATTTAACGTTTTCCTTCAAAGGTTGTTAATTTCAGTTAATGTATATTTATTACATAATTTGTGTAAATTTACATAACCTCAAATTAGCAGTTTATGGTTAGTGAAACTGAAAACAGCACCAGGAGTAATGGTTTGAATAAGGCGAATGAGGATATTTTCGAAAAGAAGAGGAAGACAATTGAGTCATATTCCATTATAGTACTTCTTGTTCTGATATTGGCTGTGCTTTTAATCACTTTCAATCTTAAACTTCCAGCCGGATGCCTTATTATTGCTGCAGCTTGTCTGGGTATAATTATCGTCAGAAAGGCTTCTAGATCGGAAGAGCACACGTCTGAACTCCAGTCAC
>OCZT010002066.1_pt1 | contig 20811 bp, 42 predicted proteins | sample 1539031 | NCBI WGS metagenome assembly OCZT01 (sample SAMEA3539308, study PRJEB22396) | soil metagenome | biome: tundra; feature: field; material: soil | place: USA | collected 2010-05 | depth 0.15 m | reverse complement strand
GGGATGATGCCCAAAGAAAGAGCAGTTAAAGATTTTGATAAAAATTGGAATCAGATTCAGTGTATTGAATTTGGACAAGATACATCTTCTAATTTGGATAGGCTTGTTTATTTAAGAGCAATATCTGAGTTGGATGAATTTTTGGATGAAAAATAATTAAAGGTTAAATAAAAGGTAAATAGTCAAGAGTGAGCAAACAAACAATTTAAAAAAAACGGGATTATGAAAAACAAGAAAATTAAGAAGGCTCCGCTATATTTAGTGATGAGTTCAGTATCTAATAAGGGAATTAAAATGAGGATTTTTCCTTTAATGAGAGCTATTAAAACCAAAGATGGTTTAAATTGGTCTTATCCTAGTGCTGACGGAATTAAAAAAGTCCCAGTAAAATCCTTAAACACAATCGATGTGAGTAACAATCTTTCCTACAAATCGTATACAGAAACTAAATCTCAAATTGAAACTCTTTCTCAAGAAATTCTTAACAAACACCAAAAAGATTTAAAAGACAAAACTAAGCCTAAATCAGTTATTGCTGCTCCAATTCTTATTGATATCATTAAGACATTGCCAATTCCAGTTCCTGTTGTTATTTCTGAAGCTAAAGTTCTCCCTCTTATTAAAAAAGTCCCAGTAAAATCCTTAAACAAAAACCAAGAAGACCAAAAAGCAGTAGAGTCAATGTTGGCTGGAAATAAGAATGCTTTTACAGGAATTTACAAAAGGTATTACGCGATGATTCGTCAAAAGTATATGACAAGCATAAGGTTTAATCAAGAAATAGTAGACGATCTGATTCAGGACCTATTCATTAAAGTTTCTGAGAACATTTCAAAATATTCACCTGAATACACATTTAATTCTTGGATAACCAAAGTAGCCAAGAATCACCTGGTGGATTACCTCCGTAAAGGAAAATTGGATATTGTATCTTATGATAGAAATATTTTCAACGACGAAGGCGATGAGATGTTGTTCCAACCCCAAGACAATAACACCCTTAATGGTGAAGAAATCATAATCAATAAAGAATCTAAAGCTTCTTTGCATGAAGCATTAAATATGCTTGATGAAGATTCTCGTAAAATCGTTATGTTACGCTATTTTGAAGAACTTTCGTATGAAGAAATCGTTAAGCAGGAAAATATCTCTGAAGCTCAACTTAAAATTGTATTATTTAGGGCAAAGGCAAAATTGAATAGGATTTTACAAACCAATCGTGCTTTAATGACAGCTTGTTCAAATCATATTGCGGCTTGTTCAAATTGAAATTAACAAACTGACTCTCAAATGGTTAAAAGAATTTTTAATAAAATCTGTAACAAAAAATTAAATTTTACGTTTAAATAGATGTAAGGTGCTAAGCGCACCAGATAAAAGCTCACCAGCTAAAAGAATGGGTATCCCGATGTTTGTTTGCTCCGAATTTCGACGTTTCCAAAACCCAATCTTGCTGGTGGGTTTTTTGTTTTATACCAATCAGTATAATACCAAATGGTAAAATCCTCTTATTCTCCCTTCTCTGTCAAAATCAAAACCTAAATCAAAAATTTTCCTTATCTTTACCAGATGCAAAGATTGAATAATGATTTTTATGATGATTGTTTTTATTTAGCTCCTGATAAGGATTTTTTGGCGAATCGTATAAAAATGACTGGTAGTTGCATTAATAAAAATATTGTTTATAGATGTGAATCATTATCATATTTTGATTCTCCTGTAGAACGTTTTGTTATAGGTAAAATGAATTTTTCCAAAAAGAAGGGAGATACATGTAGAATGTGGGTCCAATTTTCAGGCCATGAATATTTATATTATTGTTGGGAAGGATTTTATTTAGGTGGTAATATAATTTCATTAAACGGTTTTCTTGGACCAGGTGGTATCGTAACCGGAGAACACACGACGCGATTGGTTCTTACTGAAAAAATCAGATTCAAATTTTAAAGACACAAAAATGAAAATACAAAATTCACCATTATCCACAATAATAGACAAATCAAGAATCGTTAAAGAAGAAGAATGGGAACAAATAATTCCTTCTCTTATCAAAAGCTCAGGTTGTATCCCATCATCTCCCTATAATCTATACACTTTATTAACAGAAGATAAATATTTAGGTAAAGAATACACTGGGAGAAAACAAGACAAAGTTTTAGAAGGAGACACAGTAAAGATGTTCGTTGAAGCAAATTTCGTCCCCGAACCATATGGATTACATTTGTTTTATGTTTGGATAGGATTTTATAAGGATTGTCCAGAAATGTCAAAATCTTCATTCTCGGGAATAAACGCCGGAGCCATAACTCGAATCGTATTAACTGAAAAGTGTTTAGTAAAACAAAATATTCTCCCTAATTAATGCGTGACTTTTGAAAGCTGTCATTAGAGGATGCGTGACTTTTTGAAACGGATGTTGATTTTTAATAAAAATCCATTCTTTTAGTTGCATGACTTTTTGAAATCATCTCATACATGGTTGCATGACTTTTGAAATCATCTCTCATACATGGATGCGTGACTTTTAATTAAACAGCCGCTATTCCATAAGCGTGAGTCGCTTATTGTTATTGAGTTCAGAAGCATAATCCTGTGCTTCTTTCTTTTCTAAACGAGCTTTATAGACAAACTTAGACACGTCCCCAACAACACAATACCTTCCCAGGTCTTCTTGTATAGAAAATTTAGTATCCTTAACAAAACTTTCAGTTCTTAAACTGTTTTCTTTATTTAAATCTAAAAGAATATCTTTATTTCTTGTTTTTTTATGCTTCATTGATTATTTTTGAACTCTTTGAATATAAACGTGTTTAATCAGTTTATAGGATTTTACAATCGGCTTCCTTACGACATCGTAATGCCAATTATACTCTCCAGCAAAATCCTTCTTTGCCATATACCAATAATCTCCATCCCAAAAGTAAGGCTTGGCTTTTCCATTAATATAATAAGACCCTATATCTTCTTTATCTGGCTTTCCTAATTTGCACCCTTCTGGTATCATATGTTCTTTTTCGTTTAATTTCTTTTATACACTAGCTGCATGACTTTTAAAAACCCATAAAATTCGTATCTCCTAATCAATGCGTGACTTTTTAGGATTTTACTTCTTATCTACGCTCTTATTCTTTACAACCACAAAACGAACAGGCGTCCATCTCTTTATCCACGCTTTTAAGTTTCTCTTTTAACCGCAAGTCATTAAGATTCTTAACCTGAGCCTTCAATTCTTTATTCTCTTTCTTAAGAGCTTTATTTTCTTTTTTAAGAGCTTTCAGTTTCGCATTAAGATTAAGCTTGTCCATTTCTTTAAGATAAGTCTTAGCTATCCCACGAGTTATCTCATTCAACATATCATTTTCTTCCTTTTGTTCTTGTTCTGTTCTCATTCGGCTGTTTTTTTGTTATTACTGTACTATACGTAAAATCCTAACCAAATGTTACACCTCTGAATCTTTTTAACACGGCTGTTTGTTTCTTGTTCCCTTATAAGAACCTATTCTTATAAGAAGGAAGCGTGACTTTTTGAAACAACCGTACCATAAAACAAAAATAGCTGTCTTTATAAGTTGTATGACTTTTTGAAAGCACACCCCCCCCCCAGCGTTTAACAGAAAAATACCTGGATGGAACTCTTTGGCTTGTGTAGGATTTTACTTAAAAATAGCCGTCATCGAGATATACGACAAATCCAAAGATATTTTTGTTAAACGGTTTTTTGGATGATAGAGCGTTTAACAGAAAGATATCCGGAACTTTCGTAAACAAAAATATAGACGTAAAATCCTAAAACCAAAATAGTCGTGTATATAAAAATAATTGACATAACCAAATATTTAACGTTTTTAACAATAGTGTATTTAACATAATGCTAATTATGATGCGAAAAAGTTAAGATACAAATGTTAAATAATCTAAACCGATTTAATTGCCTTGTCCAGACCATAAATTCTTCACACAGTAAAATCCTAAAACCTATCTGTATGACTTTTTAAAATAAAGACTGGGACAAAGAACGTTTAACAGAAAAATATCCGGAACTTTCGTATATATAAAATCCTCAATACATGTTCATAACTTGTTGATAACTTTTGTTGTAAAATCCAATTACTCTTTTTTAAGAAACAAACAGCCGTCTTTTAAGATAGCATTTACTTTTTTTAATCCCATGCCTAAATTTAACACACGGAACTTAGAACCGGAGAACATGAAAAATCCTCTTAAAAAGAAATTATGCGTCTCAATAGACCCAGACGTAAATATAAAATTAGAAGAAGGTGCTATAAACAAAAGTAAATTAATCAATATGCTCTTAAAAAAATATATACAAAACTTTAAAAACTCTAAAAGGTAATAACAAAAAACAATCGAATGGGACGTATTAAAATAGTAATCTCAATTACATTAGAAAAAGAAGTCCTTGCTGGATTAGAAAAACTTAACCTTCATATCAAAAGTAAATCATATCTCATAAATCTTCTCCTTAAAGAATATTTTAATATGTAAAAGTATCGGAGGTGAAAGTGGATGGATAGGATTTTACTAACGGTTGGCTGTAGGATTTTACGGACATAAATTTTAAAACCAATTAAAACATATTTAATTTCAATGGTTGTAAAATTCATAGCTCCCTAACGGGCAAAATATGAATAAAATCGTCCAAATTTCATATTAGCTGGATTTTAATTATATCTACTTTGGTACAAATGGTAAAATGTGGTAAAAAGTGGTAAAATCCTGCCAATCACCACGTTACACTCATCACATAGAAATCTCTTATAAATTCATCGTAAAATCCTGATATTCAAGTGTCTGACACTAAAATTGGCACTAAAAACAAAACATACATCAGTAAAATCCTACAAACCAACAACTTCCTCAACATTCAACATATTGTTGTAAAATCCTGCCACTCAACCTGTTCTATGTCTGTTTTATTCGGTAATATCCGGTAAAATCCTGCCATTCACCATGCTACCCACCACATTACACATAAACTTTATCAATTGCGTGTAAAATCCTGATAATCAATAACTTAAGACCTTTTAAGATAAATATTATGTATGTTGGTGTGTCAAGTAAAATCCTGTCAAATATCGAGTGTGATTGTATTTATTTTGTTTTTGTATCATAAGAAACATACTGTAAAATCCTGCGTATAATATGTGTAATATATAATATAAGACCAATAATTAAGTAAAGGGGAGATTGTATTTAATGAGAAGATTTGGTGTAGTATTTTGGTAGGATTTTACGGAGTATTTTATAGTATATTTTGGGAGTATTTTTGGATACATTTAAATAATTTCCTATATTTGTAAAATGGATGGATACTGGTTAGAGCTGATTTAGATTAAGAATATGATTAGCAAAAACGGAAAAAAACGTTGGACATTAAAAATGTGCAAAGCAGATGCTTTACTTGATAAGACAAAAGTTAAATGGCACAAAAGAAAAGGTAGTGGTTATCAATATGCTTATAAAAAAGGCTGGCTAAATTTATGTTGTGAACATATGATTGGTGGGAATATAAAATGGACATTAAAATTATGTAAAACAAGAGCTTTGTTATATAAGACAAGAACAAAATGGAAGAAAAATGATGGTAGTGGCTATCAAGCCGCCAATAGGCATGGTTGGTTTGATATTTGTTGTAAACACATGGTTAAAGAAAGAAAAAAGAAAAAATAATTCACTATATTTGTAAAATGGATAAAGATAAATGGATAAAAACATCATTTGTTATTAATATTAATTTATGTTTATGTAGAAAAGTATTATTTGAAAAATACAATCCCGAGAAATCAAGAATAATCGAAATGACTGATTTTTTTAATTCAAAAATTAATGACTGTGAGATATTTAAACACGAAAGTTACCCAAATTCTATTTTTTATATAAAAAAGAACAGCGTTAGAAATGAAATTTTAATGGAACAGGATTTAAAAAATAAGGTTTTTCGTATTAAATACACAGATTTTTGGTCTGTTTTTTCAATCAAATTTGGGTTTAACTATTATGATATTCAAGCGTTTACAAAGGATAGGTTGGAAGACACCCTAAAATTACAGGATTATACAACCAGGTGGCGTAAGCCAATAATGTTTCCCAGTTGGAAGACGCCCTAAAATTACAGGATTATACAACACTACCTTGTATTGCTATATTCCTAATGGCGTTGGAAGACACCCTAAAATTACAGGATTATACAACCCAAAGCCTTGATTTTTTGCCTTAAAATCAACGTAAAATCCTCTCTCTTGTATATCTATATCTTTTGTTATGTTTCTTATCTCTTGTTTTGTATCTCTTAAGGAAATATTAATTATTTTTACATTTCTGTAACATTTCAACAGAAAATACGTTTAATATATACAAAACAACTTTAAAACAAACAGCCGTTATTAACAAATTTTTTGCTAACTTTACCCTTTGCTACCTTTATTAAAATATGCCAACCTCAAAGACCAAAATCAGAAAGAGCCTTAAAAACAATAAGGAGATTCAGAAAGAGATTTTATTCCCTGAAGAGTTGGTTCTTTCAAGGTCTGTGTTGGTAGAGAAGTTGTGTCCAGAATTGGTTATTTTAGAAAAATCCTTATCTAATATACCCAAATTGAAGGTCGAGTATTATATTCATAAAGGAAAAGATATTATAATTTGTTTTGAGTCTCCATGGCTTGGAAATAAGTTATTTGGTTCAAGAGGTCAGGTGACTTGTGTGATGTGTGTGATAATAGATAAAAAATTCCTTAAAAATATTATTAGTATATTAAATAATGACAGAAATGATACAAATTTCAATTTAAGGTCATTCTTATTGTTTGAATATAATAAACCCATTAAATTAGAAGTAAACTGTGTTATTTATACAGGATTTTATGCTATACCCAAAAAGGGAAAGTCTATTTTTGTTAATACTTTATTAAAAATATTCAAAGACGCTGTCAATGATGTAAATAACATATATTCAGATATATATTTAACAGAAGAGAAAAATAAAAAAATAGGATTTCAATTTAGTCAATGTCTCCCTATGCTTCTAATGGAAAAAGATTTTGTTGGTATGGGAGTTCAGGATATAAATGAAGGTAATTTTATTACAAAGTTGCCTATTCCTGGATTTGGTAAAATTTCTTTATTAAAGCAGAAAATATCCTTATGGGAAAAGGGTTTGTTTTGGGATGGAAATGGATTTGCCACCAATTGCTATAAAAATTTAACTAAAGAAACAAAAATAGAATAAAATAGAATAATAATGAGCCTTACAGAAACAAGAATGGTATTATTTGAAAAAATAGAGGATTACGAAAGAGGAAGCGTAAATATTATTCTTGGACATATTGATTCTTTAATTTATCTTGCAATAAATAATAATGAGAATGAAATTAGTTTGAGGTACAAATATTTTAACAACAAATATATAATTAAAATATTGAAACAAAACGGATATAAACTTAAACAGTTCGGAGGATTTAGTAATCCTGGATTAATAATAAATTGGGATTAAAAAATTTAACTAAAGAAAAATAAAACATCATATGAAAGCAAAAATTAAAGAAAACAGTAAAAAGGCAGAAGTAATATTTAATGGAACTAAAAAGGTATTTAAAATTTCTGAAGAACTTGTCGTGGTTGATAACATCTTGGAATTACTTTCCACAATTAGCATTGCTGAAATGTTAAACACAACAGACAAAGAAAAAACAAAAGTAAAAACAGCGGAAAAAGACCTGAAAGCTTTCAGAACTACTTATAAAGAAATTAGAGACTATCTAAATGATAAAAACGACTTAGACCAAACCATTGAATTAATGACAGATAAAAAAGAAAACTTACTTATTGATGCTATAGAAAAGGTGTTTGGGTATGAAATAGATAGGAAATGCTTTTATATAATTGAAGATTATGTTCCTGACGAAAAACAAACAAAAAACAATATTGTTATTTTTACTATTGCCACAGACGGTGACATTGTTGTATCATATAATTTTATGTGTGGCATGATGTGGGAAGAAAATTTTGATTGGGAAGATGATGGAGATAAAATGCATTGGAGATTTAATAAAAACTTAATGAACATTGAAAAAAGCGCAGGAGCTAAGCTTTATTGGGTTGAGACAGACGACCACGACGATGATTGGTTTATGGTGGCTTATAGTTCATTGGAGGCTAAAAAGCGTCATAGTGAATATAATGATTATTGTTTTGAAAAATTCAATAACGAATACCAGTTACGTGCTATTCCAGTTTGTTCTATATCAGAAAAAATTTACACAAAACATGCAAATGACTTTGCAAAATCACTTTATGAAGAAGAAAATAAGTTTTGGGAATTGGACATAAAATCGAAGCATTTTACATTCTTTCCAAGCGATGAACTATTTAAAGAACTTGGATTGAAGTACGTAAAAAATGAAGACGATGAGCCAAAAGTTGTTTTATATGATAAAATCATCTTTACAGAAGGTAATTTGGATGCTAAAGTAAGCAAAGCACATAAAATGAATTATCATTTTATGCAGATGGGTAAAAATAATCATTTAAATTAAAAAAATGAGAAACAATCCAATAATTCCAACTGAAAGGCAAATTAGAGTTTTTAATTCCTTGTTCAATGACAAAAAGAACAGTTCTACTATTTTTATTAAAGAACAATATACTTTAGGAAATATTTTTTTAAATGAATTTAAAGGCATAGAAATGTGTAATCCGTCTTATATGACTGGATTTGATGCTGGTAATACAGAAATAAGGAAAAGACATAGAAATAATATTTCTGCAGCTCTAAGAAAAGAAGGATATGCTTGTCATTTTTATCAAAATTTAGGATATCACCCTAAAGAAAAAATGCAAAATCCAGACTTTTTATTGAAAACTGTGAGAAGTTCTCTTTTAGAGTTTGAAAATACAAGGTGTGTTTTAATAGAAAAAGTAGGTAGAGACCTTGAAAAAACAGATTTATTTCAATCTTTACTTAGAACATTTAAAGACATACAAGAAAGAATATAAAACCCCAAAATTAATTACCAAAAACATAAAACAAAAATCATATGGGAACCATATTAACAAGGACTGTGTTATTTGAGAAAGCTCCGTTTTATGTAAATATTTGGTAAGACCATGTGTAAGCGAGGATGATTTAAGTGAGGCACGTTCTGTATATAGAATAATGATAAAACAAGAGCTTAAAATACCTATACTTTCTCTTGTAGAGTATTATTTAATTATTGATGAAAGTGGAGGTGCTTTTATTGGGAATATTGTAAATAAGAGTATTTGTAAAAGAATAAAGAAAACAACTAAATGACTTTGGACAAAATTGATATAACAACAAGAACTGTGTTATTTGAGAAGACTCCGTTTTATGTGTCTATTTTTAGTCCTTCTGGAGTGTTTTGTGGGAAATATTTGGTAAGACAATGTGTAAGTGAGGATGATTTAAGTAAGGCACGTCTTGAATATGAAAATATAAGATTACGATATAGAAGACAAGGAAGAAAAAGTGAAGTACATAACCTTTCTAATCCAATGTTGTACTATTTGATTATGAGTGACGATGGTAACAGTGGTTTTGTTGGGGATATTGTAAGTAAAAACATATGTCAAAAGATAAAGAAATAAATAACAATATAATAAAAACAATCATATGAAAGAAATGAAAGAAACAATTTTGGCTAAATTAGGCGTTAAAGAAAGAAGTGCTTTTAACATCCTTAACAATAAGGAACTTTGTGAAAGGATAATAAATGAAACTCCATATGGAATAGAAGATTTTGTTAAAGAATATAACATCCCGAAAGAGACTTTAAGGAAATTGGTTGCGAAAGGTGTAATTTCAAGTTTTTCTAATATAAACAATCCAGGTTCTAAGATTTTTATATTCAAAGAAGAAACACTTAAGGCATTTAAATTAAGCTACAACAACACACAACAGCTATTTAACAGTATTAATGGTACTATTGAGTTGTATTTGTTACTTGTTAAGGATTCTCTACCTCAAAGAGATTATGAAATTATTTATGATGCACTTATAAACGGTATGTCTTATGAGAACATGTCTAAAAAGTATAAATTATCAGAAGCAAGAATAGGTCAAATATATGGCAAAACAAAAATGCGCATAAGACGTATGATGGATACTATATTAAAGCATGGAGAATTAGAATCAGAATATGAAGTTTTAAAATATGAAGTTAGAGATTTAAAACACAAAAGAAAGGTTTTGAGTCAAGAAAAACTGCTTGAAAAAGAAAATTTTAAAATTCACCCCTTACATTCTCTTTTTAGTCAAAAGATGGTTGATTTAAATATATCCGTTAGATTAGAATCATGTTTACGTACAAACGATGTAGAGACTTTAGGAGAAGTTATTTCTCTTAAAAGGGAAGAGCTTTTAAAATTTCGAAATTTCGGAAAAGGAACATTAATTGAGTTAGAAGATTTGGTTGCGAGTAAAGGTTTACAATTAGGAACAAACCTGCCAGAACTTTACATGAAAAATCCTGAAAGCTATGAGCATTTAGAAATGTTTAATAACCACAAAAAGAAAAGAAAAAATCAAAATCCAGATAATCCTTTTTATGTAACATTACAAAAAGACCATTATCTTCAAGATTATTCTAAAGAAAAGAATCCAGAAACTTATCTTGTAAAAAAGTGTCCAAATCCAAACAAATATTATATAGATGAAAGCATTGAAGGCTTACAAATGACGGTTCTCTTAGAACACTTCGAACAAAGCAAGGAATACTATAAAATAATTGAAGGTTCAAGAAAAGGTGTGTTGTTATTAGCTGAGCGATGTAGAAAATTGGCAAAATAACCATGAAAAAAGATGAAAAAAGAAGGAATATCAATACGAATGGTTTTAACTGAGAAAGCTCCTTTTAAGGTGTTTTGTATTTATGAAGAGAATATTTTTTTTATAGCAAGGAAATGTGTTAACATTGAAGAGTTAATAGAAGCCAATAAGTTAACAATAGAGTATTTTATGAGGTTTGGAAATTACGGATTAGCTCAAGAGTTAGAAGAAGCATTAGAAAGAAATAAAATAAAAGAATTCATCTCTGAATATTATATTATAACCGAAGGTACTGCAAAAGGCGTTTTTTTATAAGCAGGAGAAGATGGTGTTTGGAGAGATGGTACTTATAATAAAACAAAAAAACAATGGACACACGTTTAAAATTTAAAGAAGTTAGAGAATTTATTTCATCGTTAAGAAAAGATTATAATTCATCTGAAGATGCTATAAAAAAACAAAAGAAGAGTGCTATATTAAAAACATTTTGGTTAACATTTAACCAGATATGGAGCGGTATAAGTGCACCATTAATATATCCAATATGGTATATTTTCAGAAAACAAATAACCAATACGTTGTATAAAGGAACATCATGGCAAGAAGTTCATGAAATGGTTGTAGACAATAAAATAAAAGATGCCAAAAAGGTAGTTCAAAAAAAAGGAATGTTTCTATATTGGTTATGGACTTATGGTGATTTGAATGACCCATTAGAAAGAGGTGAATTGCCAGCAGATGGATATGGTGGAAAATATAAGAACAATTTCATTGGCAGATTTTATGAGAATGCAATTAGGAATCCAAGATTTACTATTAATTATATGAAATATAGAACTGGCACTATAGTAAAAGTGTTTACAGTAATAGATACTATAAATTATGAAATATCACATTCATCTGAAGGTATAGGAAATGCACCAAGTGGAATTATTTTTAAGTGGATGATAGACGATAGCAATGAGTGGTATTATATATATGATGACAATAATAAAGAAAATTTATTTTACTTTGGATATTCTGGATTAAGCAAACAGGATATAGGAAATAATGGTAGGTTTGAAATTGGTTATAGAAGAAATTAATTTTGAATATGAGGAAAATGAACGAAACATCTCATGAATATTATTCGTTATTGACCAGAGAAGTTCTTTTTGAAAAAGTTCCTTTAAAAATTATGGTGATTGACGGTCCATATTTTGATTCTTTTAAATATTTTCTTGAGGTTAGGCACGGAAAAAAACAAGACATTAAGAATGATATATTTTTTAGTGAAATAACCAAACAAATGTATATTGAAGAAGAATTTTATTTTGTAATTGGGTTTAAGCATTTCTTTATTTTAAAAAAAGATGCCAGAATTATTAAATAACTTGAAAAACGGAAAGATATGGAGAAATATAAAAACGCATTCACCAGAACGAGTAAAAGCGAAAACGTATGTACCAGACGTGTTTTGTTTGAAAAAGCTCCTTTAAGAGTGAAAATTGATTTAAGCAAAGTTCCATTTGATGATGAAGCAAATTACTTTTTTTATTTGAATCTTGATGGCTCAATTTTTGATGTTAAATTGAGTGATATAAAAGATGTGAGGATTAAAGACGGAATTGATAATAACTTGTTTCTTGTGCCTTTCATGTGTGAATTTGATGAAGATGGAGAAATGAAAGAAAGTGGCAGACAATATATCCATCGGAAATATTGTAAAATCCTATCCGGATATTAAAAAAATTAAGAAAAGTGTAACAAATTCATAAAAATTACGTTTAAAGTTTAAAGACAATGAAAGAGTTAAATAACAAAAACAAATTAAATGACCATCATCAAGAAAAATAATATAAAAAATAAACCAGAAAGAAAAATGGATAAAAGAACTGTTTTAAAAACCATTGAGAATTTAAAAGAAGGAGATATTTTCGTTGATGAAGATGGATATAAGTGTCATATTATAACCAATCTTAAAGAAGAAAGACAAATTGTTTTTAAATATTATGGTAAACGTAAACAGTGGTGGCACTATTTTGTTCAGTCATATTTTTGGTTCGAGTTAAGAATGAGAGACAAACCATCAATTAAAATAAAAATAAAGAAGTGATGGAAAAAATAAAATTAAATGATTATCAGACTATCTATTATTTCATTTGGGATAATAAGGAAGAAACAATTAAAATGGTTAATGAATATTTGAAAACAACCAAGGGTAATAATTGGTCTTGCGGTAGATGTTTAGATGAAGAAACGCAATTAAACACAAGTGACACTCTTTTTATATCTAAAAAAGAAGGAGTATGTAGTTCAAATTCTTTTTATCGTACCGGTGAATATGTTGTTGATTCTTTAAGTCATTTTTGGGGTTTAGCTAAAAATGAATTTGAAAAAGGTGATTTTATTGAAACGTGGAAAAGAATTGTTGTAACTTCGTAATATGAAAAAATCAGCTGGAATAAAATTAAAATTGTACAAAGCATTTGTTGACGAAAGTGACACTCCTTTGGATGGATATATGGCAACAACAAACAGGAAGCCAAACAGGACTTTGAAGTGAAGTATCCGCAGCATAACAATTACATATTAAAACAGAGACATTAATGAGCGTTAAAACAATAAAATATGAAAAAAGAAAATTTACTTGATTTAGTAAAAGCGATAAGAAATAATGATATTTCCTTTGAAGAATGTGCGAAGAAAATAGATATTTATGCGTTGCAAATGCACAAGGAATTATGTGAAGATAGATTAAATATAAACAACGAGGCAATAGAAAAATTAGCACTCCAAGTATATCGTGAAGTACATACAGAACTTGGTAGTGGTTCTCATATACTATTCCAAGCTGAAAAAGCTGGATTTCAAAGAGAAGCATATACAAAAGGATATAGGAGTGCTTTAAATTTTAAATTTGAGGATATGGCTGTTCTTATTGATTGGTTGAAAAGACTGAAACCAAGAAGTTATTTTGAACAAAATCCACCTGTTGATATTGTTTCTGACTACCATCACGTATTTAGACAAGATTATTATGATAAAAAGTGTTGAATAATGGAAAAGGAAGAAATTAAAACAAGACTGTTCAAAAGAGAGTGGCACGATAAACACAAAAAATACGATTGTGTTTATAACACTTTGCGTAGGATGAACAGAGAAACGAAGTCTCAGTTGATTTCAGATGCTCAGAGAACTCCTGTTGATTGGAGTGCAGAACCTATTGTTTGGATTAATTTTCAGGTTGTAGCAAAGCGTTATCGCAAGAACAGGCTATTTAATTTAGATGGCACTTTAAGCAACTATTACGGCAATTCTACATTAATAAAAGGTGATATCACTCCACTTGTAGGAGATAAACCGTTTGAAGATATGTTTAAGATTGTTAAGTGTCTAAAAGCTAATTTGTTTGGTTATGAGATGAGTTTGTGGGCCAAGCTTACTACTTTTCAAAAATCACAAACTCAAGCCTATTGTTGTATTGATGACGACAATTATATCAACAAGCATTTGGGTGAACTGTTTGGTTTGCCAGTTTATTTTGTAGAAAGAATATTTAATAAACAAACTGGACGTTTTAACTTTAATTTTAAGAAATCAAATGATTATGAGAGAAATGTGGTTTTTTATCAAGTAACATCATCTGGAGGCGACAAGAAAGTTATAACAAATGAAGAGAATGATGAGAATTGCCCAATTTTAATTTGGGCATTTAAGGATAAGATTGTTTATAAAATGACTGCAGGATATAATGAATGGTAAAACATAATAAAATGGATAAATTAAACAAATATTACTTAGATAGCTCTTGGCATGCAAAATCTGACGTTAAAGAGCAAATTAAAATCATTAAAAGCGTTGCAAAAGACACTGGATTATTTGCAAAAATAAAAATAACTAAAGCGATTAACAAACATTTAATGTACGATGTGCATGTTAAATTAAACAGGATAGAAAAATAAAAATGGCAGAAAAGAAAAATAAACGTATTGGACTTCCAAAACTTACACTCACAATAGAATAGAAATCTTGGATAAATTTCTTAATGAGTTCAAGTTGTTAAAAAATAATATTTAAAATTGTAACATTTAGCAGGATTTTGCGTATTATAATTGTATTTAAAAAAACTAAAATATGAAAAACATTAAAGAAAAATTGGAGCAAATAGTAGCTTTCAAGGATTTTATTACCAAGAGAGCACATGAAATATTACGCATACGAAACTCGGATGTTAAGTTTTATGCGAGATACGTTGACTTTACTCTTGAAAGTGTTGATGTAGAATTTCAAGAGGATACACGTCACGATTGCCCTGATTATGAAAGAGTAAGTCTGCCAATCTCGCTTATTGAAATGGGCGAAGTTGATTTTGAGGATTATTTAGAACAAACAAGAGAAGAAAAAGCGTTGGAGATAGAGCGAAAAACAGCTCAAATTAGAGAGAGTGAAATAAAAAACAAGACCGCTCAGTTCGATAGATTGAAAAAAGAATTAGGAAAATAATAAATTAAAAATAAATAAACTTTAAACATTATGTCTAAAGATAAAGATCGTAGATTAAAACATTTGATGGCTAATCAATATGTTCATCCAGTTTATTTTGATAATTGGAAGAAAACAACTTTAGAACTTGCCGTACAACAAACTACTGGTACTCGCATTTCTAAGGATTTGGAAAATCAAATTGAAATTTATAAATTAGCAAAAGAATTAGAAATTTCTGATGATGATTTAAAAAAGAGATGGATAGAAAGTTATTCGAAACAATGTAAACAAACTGAGTTGTATGGAGATAAACCTAAAAAAGAAGGAAGAGATAATAAAGATGTCTTGGTTGGAAGTGGCGGTTCAAGCGGAAATAAAATAAGGTATCCGAGCAAGAAACGTTCATTGAGTACTTGGAAAAAATTTTATAAACTGTTTCCAATTTGTGCTGAATTGGATGGGTTTGATGGTAAGAGTTCAAAAAGGATGAAATAATAGTAAAATCATATAATAAAATGAAAAATCAGAATTTAAAACCAGTACTAAATAATTCATTTAGGATTGTTAGCAGAAATTGTGTTAATAGCAAGTGGACTGCTTCTTTCTTACAAAAGAAAGGTTTGGATAGTTGTCAGTGCGGATTTGAGTGCAAAATACGAGTGGAAATCAGACGCAATGGACATAAGCCATACGAATATATTATAACTAAAAAAGAATATAATAAATTACGAAAAGAATTACAACTAAAGCAAGATTATGGAAAAAACGAAGCTTGTTGTCCGAATTGTAACAGTAAAAATATATTTTATTATGGACGAAGAGAAGGTAAAACTGGAAGTTGTAAAGATTGTTACTTTGAATGGGATAACATGTAAAAACGATGGAAAAAATAGATATTAATAGAATTACTAAAAAGGAATTATGTATGTGGCTTAAAACATATGCAAAAAACATAGGCGTTAAAACGTTTTTTAATAAAAACATGTGCGATAATGCTGGTTGTGTTCTTAATAAAAAAGAGATTGTTTTAAATTGTGAAGTTCCTAAAAAAAATTTAGTATTTGCGTTTTTCCACGAAATAGGTCATTGTGAAATTATTAAAAGAGGATTGTTTAAGATAGCAAACGAAACTACTAGCAAAAACGAATACAATAAATTAACTAAAAAGGAAAAAGTAATATTTAAAACAACAATTCTTAAATATGAGCAATGGTGCGATACATTTGGAGAAAAAGAAAGTAAAAAGTATTTTAAAAATCCAAATTGCTATAAGCCATATTTTAAATACGGAAAAAAATATATTAAAAACGTTATTTTATATTTTGAGGGTCACATTAGCATATTTGAAATTGATTAAAACTTAAATAAAGAACAAAAAATAAAATGGAAAATCAATTAACATGTCAGGTTGTTATGTTTCCTATTGAAAATGTAGGTGAATTACTTATAATTGGCACCAAATTAGTGGTCAATAATAATGAATATTCTGAACATTACATTAAATTACACGATTATAAATCCCAGCATTTATATTTTGTTTCTGATAGAGAAATAAAAGAAGGAGATTGGTATTATCATCCTGATTTTAGTGAAATTTTCAAAGCTTATAAAGACACTATGCACAATAAAGCATTTGAACTTGAAAAATGTAAAAAAATAGAAGCTACAACAGATAATTCTTTACTGATACATGATAATAGTAAAAATAATAAATGTTTTGGAACACAGTTATCTGGAAAATGTTCTCATATAGTACCTCAAATATCAAAATATTTTGTAGAAGCGTTTGTGATAGAACAAGGCGATATTAAAGAAGTAAATATTGAAATGGAAATAGGTTCTGGTAAAGGAGATACTGTTTTGGAAATTATAGGAAATACTTATAGAAGAGTCAAAACCAACGAAGATAATACTGTTATAATCCTACCAGTCGATAATTATGATGGAGCTCCTGTGGAAATAATTGCCAGAGAATTAAAAAAATGTGCCAGTAGTTGGGAACCAAAAGTGAGATTGCTTGGTAATGTACGAGCTGAAGATATAATTAGATTGTGTGACTTTTTGATTAAAAACGACACAAATGTCGATGAATAAAAACTTGACACATATAAACACCAAAAATACCAGGTGTGTTCTTTTTGAGAAGGCAGAGCGTTATTTTTATAAAGTTAAGAATAACGGACCGTTTGATGATTACACATGCGATGAAAAATGTCCTATAACAAATTTTTGGATAGGAAGTGTTTCTTGTGCTGAATGCGAGTTCAATCAAGCGTTTCATGATTTTGATAATTTTGTTGTTTGTGAAAAATTAAAAAATAAAAATATATTATAATGGAAAAAAATTTAAAAATAGGTGACAAAGTAATTCTTAATGGTTACGAGATGGCTTATATAGGCTGGCAACTACAAGTTCTTATTTAATTCATAAGTGGAAAACAATTAAAGACGAAAGCGGTAAAATAACAAGAAGCTGGTTATGGAAAACCATGGAAGTTGAATGGGTATTTAAAAATAGATTATAATGGAAAAAGTTTAAGTGAAAAATCATGAACAAAATAAACTTACCAGATTTGTCTTGACCGAGAAAGCACCTTTCTTGGTAGAGTATTTTTCTATTTATTATTATGTCAGAAATTGCGTTAACCAAAAAGAACTTGTTGATGCATTAAAAGAAATGGGCATATATAGCAAAGAAAAGAGGTAATCTTATGAACTTTCAGATTTTTTTATAATAACATCTCAAGGAAATAATAGTAGATACTCAAGTTATCGCGTTGGGTTTGCAAATGGAACTGCAATATTTAGAAGAAATTGTAAAATAATTAAAAAATGAAAAAATTAAAAGAATTATATTTTCTTTGGAAAACTCAAAGGCGGTTTAATGCTGTTGGAAGAAGAATGGAAGAATCTAAAAAAAGAAAAATAGTTGATTGGGACAAATTAAATAAATTCAGGATAATGTAATAAATTAACCACCAATAAACATGAAAACAGCAGAAGAAATAATTAAAAAACATATTCCAAATGGCATAGCAAATATAAAGGCTATTGGAAAAGGAAATGGGAAACCTCAATATCAAGCTGAGATTAATATAATAATTAAATGTATGGAAGAATTTGCCGATCAATTCAAAAGCGACATTCCAGCCAAGTCAGTAAAAGAAACTGTAGATGAATGTTTTTTATATATGTCCTTTCCTGATATTAACGAATCTGCAAAACAAGCAATAATCAGAGCTTTTGAAAATAGAGATAATCTTGAAAAAGACATTCCTTTTATTAAAATTATTGAGTGGATAAAATCAGTTGTTGAAACCTCTGAACATGGGTTTACTTATTTTGCACCAAAAGATTTTATAGAAAAATTGATGTATAAAATTGAAAAATTAACCGATAAATAACATGAAAACAAAAGAAAAAATTTTAAGTGATTTAACTGGTATTCCAGAATATAGACTATTAAGGGACGATAAAGGGGAATATATAACAAAAAGTGCGGCACTAAAAGCAATGGAGGAATACGCTAATCAATTTAAAAAAGGAGACGATGTTGCACCAGATGGAAAAGATTATATATTTACTCGTCAGATAGGTTTTGATGAAACAGAAGAGTATTTTGACAAGGAACTGTATAAATCGGATTTGGATAAATGGAATTTGTCTCAACAATCTAAAGAAGAAGATTATAAAAAATCATCAATTTTCGATTAAATAATCGATTCTGGCTAAAATTTCAGCAATCAAAAATTATTTCTTACCTTTATGCGTAACATTTACGATGTTTTTGCGTTTAAATGTATGAAAGCAAGAAATCATGAAAAGACAAAAAAAAGAAATATTAGCTGCCATTAACGAATTGGCTATTGATATTTGGGGTAATCCTAAACGTCCTGATTCTAATTATATTCAGGACGGTTGCGAATATTGTGGGAAAAAACATGGCAAAAACCCTTTATATGTTCATATTATGACAGATGGCACTATTTTGCCGAATTCTATAACAGAAGAAGATTTAGATATTATTGGAGAACAAAGCCAGGGTTGTTGGGCTTTAGGTAGCGGATGTGCCAAAAAACTATTTGGGGATAAAATTGATTTATATACGCAAAAACAAAAATAAAATGAAAGTAAAAGAATTAATTAAAAAACTCCAAGAACTTGACCAAAACGCAATAGTGGTTGTAACCACTGATAATTTTGAACAAGGCAATTCAAAAAAACAAGCGAAACACATTCATGAATTTAAAGGAGAAATTGTGAAGAAAGGTTTTAGAGACGCATTTGATGGAGAAAGTTACACTTCTGAAGTTGTTCGCTGGGATGAAAGTGGAAAAATTAAATTCGTTCAGATTACATAAAAAGAAATCAATAGATTTAATGAAAAACATAATATTTTTAGATATAGACGGAGTTCTAAATTGCGAGTTGCATTATCATTCAGCTCAATTTGAAGATTATAAAACAAACGGAGATAAGAAAGACGAAATGTTATATCACACTTCTCAAATTAGCAAAGAGAGAATTGAAATGTTAAACAAACTTTGCGAAGAAACGGATACTCAAATTGTTGTTTCCTCAACCTGGAGAAGCTCAAAAACAATTGAGGAACTACAAGAAATGTTTAACGCTTGTGGTGGAACATTTACAGTTCTTGATAAAACTGGACATTGTGACTGCAGAACAAGAGGTTGTGAGATACATGAATGGTTAGAAAAAAATACAAAAAAACATTTCGAAGTAGAATATTATGATTTTTATAGATACGCAATTATAGATGATGATAGTGACATGTTGTTGAATCAACAAAGTCACTTTTTTCAAACAGATAATTATGCAGGATTAACGCCAACAATTTGTTATAAAATAAAAAGATTTTTTACGCATAAAACATTTTAAAACATGAAAGTAAAAGATATAATTTTTATACAAAATGCTATACACTCAGCGAAAGATTTTATATACACAAATATTGATTCAGATGAAACAGAAACTGGAAGCGACACCATTAAAGAATTAGATGATTCATTAAAAAAATTACAAAAAGAAAAAGAAGCAATTTATTTACGAAACGCTAAAGTAAATTTAAAAAAAATCAAACATTAATACAAGATTACATGAATATTAAAAACTTAAGAGAGTGGATAAATGCATTACCAGAAGAATACGACGAACATGAATTGGTGTTTCGTAAAATCATACCTAGTGATGAGGAAAATTGGTTGGCACACGATAAACCAATTGCAGCATGTGGCATTGATGAAGGAAGCAGTGAAGCATATTTTTGCGATGAGGTATCTAATGAAGTAATGAAAAACTCATAATCAAACACAATAATGGGAATAAAAACAATAAAAATATTTGAAAATGTTCCATTCGAAGAAGGAAAGACCTACATGACAAAGTTTGCGACAAAGCAAATGTTCACTGTCACAAAGATAACAGTCGATAAGAGTGGAAAACAAACAAAGATTGAAGGACTGTATGTTGGAAATGAAGATGCTGGCGTATGTCCAATAGATCGGAAGAGCGTCGTGTAG
>OCZT010002065.1_pt1 | contig 20814 bp, 19 predicted proteins | sample 1539031 | NCBI WGS metagenome assembly OCZT01 (sample SAMEA3539308, study PRJEB22396) | soil metagenome | biome: tundra; feature: field; material: soil | place: USA | collected 2010-05 | depth 0.15 m | reverse complement strand
CAGCAGTATCTGCAAAAGAAGGTAAGAAGTCTGTTCTTGATATTGTTTTACAGTAAAGTATAGTGGGTGATTTTTATCTTATTGCAACAGTTACATCTGTTTTAGGTAAAAAAGGTTCTGTAAAAATAATTTCTTATTCTGATTACCCGGAAAGGTTTTTTAATCTTTCAAAAGTATATATAGATTTTTTTGGCGAAAAAAAATTGTTCTTTGTAGAAAATGTAAAACAGCATAAGGATTTCTTCACTGTTAAATTCAAGAATTTCAATTCTGAAAAGGATTCTGAAATTCTTGTAGGCAAAGAAATTTTTGTGGATGAGGAAAACCTTGTCAGACTTCCAGACAACCACTTTTTTATACATGATCTTATCGGAAGCAGAGTAATCAAAGATGATAAGGAATTAGGTGTTATTAAGGATGTTTTACAATATCCTGCAAATGATGTCTATATTATAGAGGATATCGGTGGTAAGGAAATATTACTTCCGGCTATTCTCAGGTTTATTGAATCATTTGATACTGTGAAGAAAATATTAAAGCTGAAACCAGGAGAGGATTTGTACGAAGATGATGAGAGTTGATATCATAACTGCTGTTCCGGAACTGATGGTAAGTCCCCTTAATACAAGTATAATTAAGCGGGCACAGGATAAAGGGAAGGCAAGCATAATCATTCATAATCTGAGAGATTATGCTTATGATAAGCATAAGCAGATAGATGATAAACCTTTCGGTGGCGGACCGGGTATGGTCCTTAAACCGGAACCGTTCTTTTTATGTATTGAAAGCCTTTTGGAACAAAGAGATTATAATCATATTATTTTTACTACTCCCAAAGGGAAAATTTTTGATCAGAGTTATGCGAACAGACTTTCTCTTTCCGGAAACCTAATGTTTATTACAGGGCATTATAAAGAGATTGATGACCGGGTTAGAGAAAGATTTGCAACAGATGAAATTTCAATTGGAAATTTTGTTTTAACCGGAGGTGAATTACCGGCGTTATTAGTTATTGATGCTATTATCCGATTAATTCCTGGTGTTCTAAATGACAGTGAATCTGCCCTTGATGATTCTTTCCAGGATGAAGAATCAGTTTCTGCTCCCTATTATACAAGGCCGGCAGAATATAAGGGTATGAAAGTTCCCGACGTACTTCTTTCGGGGAACACAAAGGAGATAAAAAAATGGAAAGAAGAGCAGTCAAAAAAATTGACTGATAAATGGAGAAATTATAATAATTATCGGAGTTAGAAATGATTGATATAAATAATATACTTCCTGAGCAAATTAAGACTGATTTACCCAAAATAAATTCAGGTGATCATATTAAAGTTCATGTAAGAGTAATTGAGGGGGATAAAGAACGAATTCAACCTTTTGAAGGAGATGTGATCAGCATAAGGGGAAACGGGATTAATAAAACCTTTACTGTTAGAAAGATATCAAGCGGTGTTGGTGTGGAAAGAATATTTCCTGTAAATTCTCCTAAAATTGCCAAGATTGAATTACTCAAGCAAGGCGACATTAGAAGAGCTAAACTTTTCTACCTGAGAAATCTTTCCGGAAAAGCTGCCCGTATTAAAACTAAATAATTTAGTTAGATATTTGCAGTCAGGAAAACAGGGGCTATGATATGAAAATTATAAGCCCTGATAATTATTTCGCAAAACTGTTCTTCCATAATTTTGAGAAGGGAATAAAGGATAATATCCATTTTACGTCTTCTTCTCTTATTATGGCTGAATTATTAAAAGCGGAAAACTCAATTGCTCTTATTCCTCTGACCGATTTAATCAAAGATAGGGACATCCATATATCAAAATCTTTTGGACTTTCTTTCGAGGGTGGTTTATCCAATTCATATATTTATTATGTCAGAGATAGTAAAAATGTTACTGAAATAAATCTCTCAGGGGATGTATCCTCCTGTGAAGTAATTCTATCAAAAATATTATTTAAAGAATTATATAATACTGAAGTAGAGATTACTCTTTCAACCGGTTCAGGATTCGAATCTGCTAAGAATTATATTATAAGCGGGGATAAAAACTTTAGCAAAGATCTTTTTGTAAAGGGGTTTAGTTTTGCCGAGGAAATGGTCGAACTAATAAACCTGCCGTTTGTTAATTATGTATTTGCCTCTAAAAATCCGGATATTTTAAAGGAGTTCAACTCTTTAGCTGCAACTCCTGTAAATAAATTCCTGGAGAATTCTGAAGATGCAATTAAAGAAATTATTCCTCCGAATATACAGGAATATTTTGCCGCGAATTTATCTACCCTGATTTTTAATTATAATGAACAGGACCTTGAAGGGATTGAACAGGTTTTAAGGCTTCCATATTTCCACGGGATAATAAATGATATTGTAGTTCTGAATTTGGTTTAAAGGAATTATTAATTATGAAAGTGCCTGAATCTGAAAATAAGATCCAGACACTTTTATTTTTAAATAGATGTATGTGAGATACTTAAGACATCATGAATATCTCTCATTTCTGAAAGCATATCAGATGTGACCGCTGATTTTAATTTCATTGTACAGCATGCTGCAACTCCGCCGTCAAAAATTACGTTTTCGATCTCTTCGATGTTAATGCCTTTTTTTCTTATTATATCCATAATTGAAGCAAGAACACCTGGTTTATCATAATGTTTAATTACAAGCTGATATTTAGTGTCAGTTACTTTAGCCTTATTGACCCAGTGCGCAATAACGCCGCTGTGCAAATAACTTTGTATAATCCTAACTGTTTCTGCAGCAACTGCATTCTGGGACTGTTCGGTTGATGCACCAATATGATGGGTTACATAAACATTAGGAGAAGATTGCAGCTTTGATTTTACTTCGCCGGTTTTTCCTTCCGGTTCACCTTTAAATACATCAACCGCAACTTTAATATTCTTCTCCTTTATTGCTTCCAGAAGTGCATCTTCATCAATTATATCTGGCCTTGAGGTGTTTATAAGTAAAGCTCCAGGTTTCAAATAACTGAACATCTGCTTGTTAAATAAGCCTTTGGTCTGTGGGGTTACAGGCAAATGAATAGAGATTATGTCGCAGATGGGCAATACCTGATCCATTTCTGAAAAGTCTTTAACCATTTCTCCCTCAATCCGGGTAATATCTTTTGCATAAACATTCATACCGAAAGCTACCGCTCTTTTTGCTACTTCCTTACCAATATTACCGAATCCAACCAAGGCGAGGTTTTTTCCGAAGAGCCCTTCAGCCTTGGAATATTCTCCCTTGTTCCATTTTCCGCTTCTAAAGTCAACCACGTTATCAGGGATTCTTCTGTCTAAGGAAATGATTAATCCCATTGCCAATTCTGCTACGGCTATTGAGTTCATACCGGGGCAGTTTGCAACATAAATTCCTTTTTGATTTGCAGCAGTAATATTAATATTGTTAACTCCGGCTCCGGCTCTGATTATTAAATTCAGGTGGGTGCTTTTATTTATTGCATCAGCATTTACAACTGTTGAGCGGACGACCAGTATATCAACATCTTTAGCCGCTTCAGGTAAATCGATCTCTCCAAGTTTGGGTGAATAAATAACTTCCAGGTCAGAATCTTTCATTTGTTGAATATATTCTTCTGGAAATTTATCTGCTATTAGTACTTTCACTTTCATGTTATATCCTTTATATATAAATCGGATAAAATATTAATTGAATTATATTTATTATTTAATCATAGGGATTTTTACACCCAGTAATTTAGCATTTTCAATTGCCTTTCCGTACCCGGCATCGGCATGTCTCATTATACCCATTCCCGGGTCATAAGTTAAAACCCGTAACAGTCTTTCTTCAGCTTCTTTAGTCCCGTCGGCAACCACAACCATACCTGCATGGATAGATTTTCCTATTCCAACTCCACCGCCATGATGTACAGAGACCCAACTGGCGCCTCCACATGCATTCAGTAAAGCATTTAATATAGGCCAATCGGCAATTGCATCACTTCCATCCATCATTCCTTCAGTTTCCCTGTTTGGTGAAGCAACTGAACCGCAATCCAAGTGGTCTCTTCCTATGACTATAGGGGCGCTTACTTTTTTTTCAGCGACTAAATCATTAAATATTTTCCCCATTTTAGCTCTTTCACCATAACCCAGCCAGCAGATCCTAGCTGGCAGCCCCTGGAAATGAACTTTTTTTTGTGCCATGTCAATCCAGTTGCACAGAGCTTTATTTTCGGGAAATGCTTCCTTTATAGCAGCATCGGTTGTATAAATATCATCCGGATTTCCAGATAATGCAACCCAACGGAACGGACCCTTACCATCGCAGAACAATGGACGGATAAACTCAGGAACAAAACCCGGAATATCAAATGCATTACTTACTCCGTTTTCTTTTGCCTCTCCTCTAATATTATTTCCATAATCAAATGTAACTGCGCCTTTCTTTCTGAATTCCAGCATTGTCTTAACATGCTGAACAATAGTCTGTTTTGCTTTGTATATGTAACTTTCAGGATTATTCTGTCTTAAAATTAAAGCTTCTTTATAACTCATACCCATAGGCACATATCCATTAAGAGTATCGTGAGCTGAAGTCTGATCGGTCAATATATCCGGAATAATATTCTTATTTAATATTTCAGGTAATATTTCCCCGGCATTTCCTAATAGTCCAACAGACAGAGCTTTTTTATTATTCTTTGCCTTGAGAACGAGTTCAAGGGCCTCATCCAGATTATCCGTAAATTGATCAAGATAACCAGTGTCAATTCTTTTCTGTAATCTTTCCCTGTTTACTTCAATCCCTAAAAATGCAGCTCCATTCATAGATGCAGCTAATGGCTGAGCTCCCCCCATACCGCCGAGTCCTGCAGTCAGAATAAATTTACCCCTTAATGAACCATTAAAATATTTTTTACCGCACTCAGAAAAAGTTTCATAAGTCCCCTGAAGAATTCCCTGTGTTCCAATATATATCCAACTACCTGCGGTCATTTGTCCATACATCGTTAATCCCAATGCCTCAAGCCTTCTGAATTCACTCCAATTAGCCCAATCGGGAACAAGCATCGAATTAGAAATTAAAATTCTTGGTGCATTTATGTGAGTTCTGAAAATTCCGACCGGTTTTCCAGACTGAACTAATAAAGTCTCATCATTCTCAAGGTCCCGCAAGGAACTAACTATTGAATTATAGCATTCCCAGTTCCTTGCAGCCTTCCCTTTTCCCCCGTAAACGATTAATTCTGCAGGATTTTCGGCGACATCAGGATCAAGGTTATTCATCAACATCCTTAATGCCGCTTCCTGAATCCATCCTTTGCAGCTGAGAGTAATTCCCCTCGAAGCCCTAATTTTAGTTTTTTCCTTTGCAAAAATCATATCTTATCCTTTAAAATGATTCTCCAATAATTTATCATATTGTATCAACATGGATTTATAAATCCATTTTTTTATGAACCAGGCTTTGCTCATTTGTTTCTGGATAAATTTTAGATTATTCTCAAGCTGGAATTTAAGTCTTGTCCTTTCATCCTTAGTTAATTTAACCGGATTTTCATTACTGTTTACTTTCTCAAGTATTGAGTTAAAAGCTTTATTTTCAGCAAAGAATTTATTATCACCTTCAATTTGTTTTAATGTTTGTTTTAAAAAAGTAGAAAGCAGCCTTTTTTCATTTTTATCGAAATCAAAGTTATAGTTTGTGAATAATTTCTTCATGGTTTTCTGTATATGATTTGAATGAGAATAATTTGTCTTTAATTGCCTGGAAACCTGGTTTAATTATGTTATATATATAATGGAGTCTTTCCTTGTATTGAATGAAGGCGGATTTCATCGAATTGATGGTAATCTTTTCAATATCTTCAAGGTTTAGATTAAAATATTCAATAGCAGTAAGAAATTCCTTGGTCATAGTAGTATCACTCATTAATCGATCATCAGTATTAATGGTTACCCGGAATTTTTCCTTAAACAGAATTCCAAAGGGATGATTTTCGATTTTATCTACTGCACCAGTATGCACATTGCTGAGAAGACAGATTTCAAGGGGGATCCTTTTATCAAGCACATATTGAGCGAGGTCTCCGAAGGCAACAACATTTCCGTCCTTATCAAAAGTAAAGTCCTCTTTAAGATGTGTAGCATGTCCAATACGATGAGCACCGCACCATTGAATTGCCTGCCAAATTGATTCCTTTCCAAAAGCTTCACCAGCATGTATAGTTATATTGAAATTAGCTCTTTGAATAAACTGGAAAGCTTCAATGTGTTTTTTAGGCGGATATCCTCCTTCTTCACCGGCTAAATCAAAACCAACTACTCCCTGGTTGCGGAAATCAATTGCCAGCTCGGCAATTTCTAGTGTATTTTTCATATTACGCATACCGCAAAGGATTAGGCCATATCCCACACCAAAATCTCTCTTTCCTTTTTCCAAACCTTCAAGAACTGCATTAACAATATCCTCATGGTAAAGGCCTTTTGATGTATGAAAAACAGGCGAAAACCTGGTTTCAACATAACATACCCCGTCATTTTTCATATCTTCCATCATTTCATAAGCAACGCGTGTCAATGCTTCTTTGGTCTGCATAACTGCGCAAGTATGTTCAAATCCCTGAAGGTAATCTACCAGGTTCCCTTTATTTGCTCCCTGATGAAACCAATTTCCCAGTTCTTCGGCATCTTTTGTTGGAAGCCTATTATACTTAAGTTCATTGGCTAATTCAATAATAGTATTGGGTCTTAATCCCCCATCAAGATGGTCATGTAGAAGAACTTTTGGGGCTGATCTGATGATCTGTTCGGTAGTCAAATTCACCTCTTTTTAGGTGTAAAAATATTGTTTTAAACCTGCAAAATCAATTAAACTTCATTTCAATTATGAACAATCAGGTTTTTTATGTTAAAATTTAAAAAATAATTCAGATCAAGAAATTAAAAAGTATTGAATTTCATTTCTTGGACAGTAGTTAAATTCATATCGTATTGATATTAAATTTCTTGACTATACTCCCCTAAAGTTTTAACTTTGAATGTTTATTTTAGTTAAATGGAGTAAGAATGCAAAGTTCAAAGATTATAGTCATTGCAGCACTTTTTCTCGGTATAATTTTTACCGGTTTTCAATGTTCATCTACTGAACTCACCAGTGCTAAATTATATATCCAGCAAAAAAATTATGATAAAGCCTTAGAGGTTCTCAAAAAAGATGTTGAGAAAAACCCCCAAAGCGATGAAGGATATTTTCTTATGGGGGACATTTATGGAGAAAAGGGTCAGTATGATCAAATGACAGATGCTTACAATAAATCTTTAGGTATAAGCAAAAAATTTGAGAAGGATATTACTAACCAAAAAATTCACTATTGGTATACTCTTACACAGTCCGGTGCGACGTATTTTAAAAGAGTTTCCAGTAATAAAAATCAGGATAGTATCAAGATTAATTTAGATAAAGCAGCTAATTCATTTGAAAATGCAGTTTTGGTGCTGCCCGATTCAGCATACACTTATTATTTACTTTCATTAGTTTATATGTCCCAACAGGAATATGATAAAGCAATAAAACCCCTTGAAGAGTATATCGCAAAAGGCAAAACCGCCGATGGTTATGTATATCTTGGTAGTATCTATTATGATAAGGGGATCCGGTTGAAGGATTTATACTCGCAGAAAAAGAATGTTCAGGATAGTATCAGTTACATCGAAAATTTTAATAAAGCGATTTCAGTTCTTGAAGAGGGAAGGACAAAATTCCCCAATGATGCCAAACTCCTTGGTACTTTATCATCTGCTTACGTAAGTGCAAACAAATTATCTGTTGCAATTGATGCATTTAAATCATTAGCAGAAAGCAATCCAAAAAAGGAAAATTATTATAATTATGGTGTTGTTCTATTGGGTGCTGACAAATTTGAAGAATCTGTAGAACAATTTAAAAAAGCATTGGAGCTGGATCCGAACTATCAAAATGCAATTTATAATATAGCAGTAGCCTTTGTAAGATGGGGAACGGATATAAATAAAAAAGCTGAGGAAAAGGGGGAAAAAGGAGAAACTTATAAAGATAAATATCGTCAGGCAATACCATATCTCGAAAAATTTACCCAGATTGACAACAAAGATTTTAAAATCTGGGATTTATTAGGTAAAGTATATGCTATATTAGGTATGTCGGATAAAGCGAAAGATGCATATGATAAAGTTGATCAGTTAAGAAAAGGAAAATAATAAGGATAGTCTCAAAAAATGAATCAAAATCCGCCGCAAGGCCAGCAAATAAATATAGAATTGGGTGAGAAGGAAGGAGAAGGGATATATTCCAATCTTGCCATTATCACCCATTCTCCTGCCGAATTTATAATCGATTTTACGCGAATAGTTCCTGGTGTTCCTAAAGCCAAAGTATTATCACGTATTATTACTACTCCACAACACGCAAAAATGCTTATGAAAGCATTAAAAGAAAATATAGATAAATTTGAAGCCAGGTTTGGTGAAATCAGAATAGATGCCCCCCCTAACCAACATTTTGGATTTGTACCCGCCACAAATAAAGACGAGAAACCAAATTAATATATAGAAGAATTTACTTCTATTTCGGTAAAAAATATCGGCTTAATTGATTTGAAGGTAAATTGTACGGGTTATAGAGTTTATTTTCAATTAATAGCTGTTTTTTATTGAATAATAATGGTATAGTACTTGATATTATTTCCGCTAACTAACCCAGTATTATCCAAATGATTTTTGTTGAATAAGTTAAAGAGGTTCCATGCTAAAATTATATTTATATATAATAGGAAGTATTTCTTTTTTTGCGGTTTTATTTCAAGGATGCGTCTCTCTTCCATCTGATGTTATTATGCCGCAATGGGATACCGATCTGAACCTGCCAATAACCACCAAGAATTATAGTCTAAATGATATCATAAAATCACCCAATTATTTAAGTATTAATTCTCAAGACAGTACATATATGATTACGAGTGATTCTCTTGGTCAAAATGTATCCGTATCACAATTTATACAATTAAAAACCGAAAGATCTACTCCCACCGCTCCTGTTCTAGCAGATGGCAAAACAACAATAGAGGGTTTCCTCGAATTTCCTGACGGAGCTAAATTAAGCCAGGCTGCAATCTCTCAGGGTAAATTTAAAATCGTCGCCCATAATAGTTTTCCAACTGTTGTTCAATTGACAATCAATTTTCCGGGATTAACAAAAGACGGATCCCCCTTTCCTATTACATTTAGTGTTCCTGCAAACACTATTAGCATAACCCATATTATTGATTTTGTAAATTGCCTATATGTTCAACCCGCAAATCAGATATCTTCTGAAGATGGTCAACTATGGATTAAAGCAATTGCTACATCAGCAACAGGGCTTGTTGTAATAACATTTGAATCATTCATATATGATTTCATATTCACATCCGCAACGGGTTATCTTCCAATTAAATCCCTCGGTACGCATAGCAGTAGTTTTCCTCTAAACATAGGGGATGCTACCAAATACCGGGATAAAGTTGTTTTGAAAACAGGTTCTTTATCTCTTAAGGGCAAATACAATTCTCTTGCTGCAAATCCATTTGTAGTCGGAGTAAATAATTTACATTTGGTTGGTAAAAGAAATCATAGTCAGTTGACAGACACACTCAAATTCACAAACCAAACATCAAATTCATTTAAGTTCGATGCATCGGGTAATTATTCTTCTGTTTATGACGAGAATAATAGTAATATAACCAGTTTTATTACCTTTCTTCCGGATTCCATTTATGTAAGCGCAGAATATATTATGAATCCGGATGATGACCCGGCTTACAAGACGGTAAGATTTGATGATACAATTTCTTTTGCGACGAGATTCACTTCGAAAAGTGTCTTGAGCATAAAGCAAGCGACATTTACAGATACAGTTAATATTAATATAGATCAGGACAAAAGAGATCAGATTCTTAACGGAAAAGGTGCGCAGCTAACCGTTGATATTCAGAATGCTATTCCATTGAATTCCTGGATCAAAGTTATATTAACCGACAAAGACTACCATCCTTTACTTATAAATGGCTCCGCATTTGTAATTACAAAAAATACCAATGGAACGGATTCGGTTAGTATCGCCGGATCGCAAACAGATGGTAATGGTAATTATGTGAATTATTCAGCTTCCAACACAACGGTTACGCTCGATTCAGTGCAGATCAGACAATTTTCACAGAATGCTTATCATGCAATTGTCTCTATAACAGTTGAAACATCCCACAATAATAATGTTCCGGTAGTAGTACATGCAAGTGATTGGATTAAGCTTAATGTCTTTGGAAGAGTTACTTATAGAGTTAAAAAGAATAATTAGAAGGATAACAATGAAAATAATATTATCAACTATAATTTTTCTTGCTTTATCCTTACAAACCTTGGCCCAGTATGGTTCAGTCGGTTCGGTAGACGCAAGAAGTATGAGCTTAGGCAAGACTTATAATGCCAATACATCGGGAATTTATTCAATCGGAATAAATCCTGCGAATATGATGTTCTCACCAGGTAATCATTTTGAATTTTCAACAGTGCTGCCTTTACCTTCTATAAGCCTGAAAGGTGGAAGTAATTTTATGTCTTTTAACGATTTTAATTATTTCTTCGGAGGGGATAATGGGAATGCACGGTTTTTAACTTCTGCTGATAAACAAAGATTATTTGATCTATTCAGTGACGGTGGGAGGGTATTTGCAGATTTATCTGTAAATGAATTTTCAGCTATGTACAAGGCGAGACCGAATATCGGGGCGTTTGCACTTTCTATGGTTGATTATGTCGGGGTCAGTTTTACAGTTCCCAAATCCTTAGTAGACCTTGGATTAAACGGTAACCAGACAAATCAAGTATATTCTTTTAACGATGCTGCCACTAAAAGCTGGTGGATAAGAGCATATTCCTTATCCTACGCCAGAGAACTTCCCGAAATTGACCAGAAACTTTTTGATAAAATTTCAGTCGGCATTTCGCTAAAGATAGTAAACGGGTTTTCTTATACCGGTATGGATCATATCAATACCTCTCTAAGTACAGGAATATCAAACCAGATTACCGGGAATGCAGACATGGTTGGATTAGCTGCTTTTTCACCAAGTTTTGGTTCGGTTTATGGCTTTGATTCATCAAATTCCAAGGCAAGTATGGGATTTTTTCCTATACCGGCAGGCACCGGTCTAGGTCTCGATTTTGGTGTATCCGCTTCAATGGATAAGATATGGAGATTTTCACTTTCAATTACTGATATAGGAAGTATTAAATGGGACAAATATACGGCTCAGTACTCCGGCTCGGGGAATTTTTCTATAACTGATTTAACAGACAAGAGTCAGCTTGATTCCATTAAGAACAAAATGATTGGTAAAGGAGAATACATCAGCGGCTTTTCAACCAGTCTACCTACTGCTTTAAGAACCGGTATTTCTTATAGCCTTAATGAAGTTGTTCCTGGTTCTATGCTGCTAGCATTTGATTATAACCAGGGATTCAATGATTCTCCTGGAAATAGTAAAAATCCAAGATTTTCCCTGGGTGCTGAGTGGACTCCTTTTGGATGGTTCAATTTAAGAACAGGTTTTACAGTTGGAGGGATAGACGGATTCGGTTGGGCACTAGGCCTTGGGCTGGACGCCGGTCTGGTTGAATTTAACCTTGCAACGTCTGATATGAACCAGGTTGTGTCAGGTAATGCTGCTAAAATGTATACGGTTGCATTCGGTTCGAGATGGAAGATCAACTAAAGTATTATTGACGGATTTTCGGCAGGTTATAAATAGCTGCAGCTAAAAATATTAAATTTGCAAGCCATGCAGTAAGGATAGGATTCATTGCATCATTCTTTCCGAATGCCTCGCTTATTTTCATGAATACCAGGTAAATAAAAGTTACTAGGATATTAATACCTACATGTACTGCAACTCCACCCCTTCTTTTATTAGCTGAGACTGGAAGGCCAAAAAAAACAATTATAAAACTTGCCATTGAAAATGAATATCTTGAATAATATTCAATCAGAGTATCTGTAGGATCATTTCCTGCCTGTTGTTGTGTCCTAATAAATTTTTTAAGATCATCAAAATTCATTTCTTCAATTTTCTGCTGCTTTGAGTCTAGGTCCCTGGGTGTAAAGCCCAAGTATTTGAGTCTAAGAGTATCAAAGTAATAAGTGTTTTCTCCATTTTCAAGAAAAATTCTTTTAACCCCGTTTTTGGCCATCCAGTTCCTGCTTAATGTATCATAAATCATTTTTGCGGCATCAATTCTTGAAACCATCTTAGTCGGATCATCCGTCTGGAATTCCTGTACACTAACCCTTACTGCCTGGTTTGATGAATTATCAAAGAAAGAAATATTTATTATTCTTGATTTCGAATCCTGGAAGAATAAATTAGCACCGGCAAAATTTATTCCTCTTTTCAAATAAGTCATTTCGAGATTTACTTTTATCTTATTTGCCATTGGGACAACATACCCTGCAAAGTAAATTGAGAACATACTAATGATGAAGGAGGTTACAAGAAAAGGGAGCATAAAGCGGTATATGCTTATTCCGCTTGCTTTTATAGCCGTAAGTTCACTTAAACTTGAAGATTTTCCAGCTATAAAAAGAGCAGCAAAAAGTACTGATACCGGAGTAATTAGACGAATTATTTCAGGTGCGAAAACAATATAATAATGGAATATAATAGGGGCAGGGACACTTTGATCTATGAAATCATCAAGATTTTCCATCATGTCAATAACGACGAAAATCAATGTAAATGCGATCAGACCAAAAAATATTGTCTGAAGGAACTGTTTTACTAAATATTTATCTAATATTTTCATTGATTTTAATCATCTATAGTTTGCTGTACTTCCATCCATTGTTTTGGAATTAATTTTTTTATAAAATCGAATTTAATGATAACTGCTTCCTTAGCTGCTCTTATCAATAATAGAATCCCGATTATTCCAAGAAAAACATTTGCAGTCCACATCCCCCAGAATGGAGATAACATACCCCTGTCTGCAAGCTTTTCACCACCTATAAGGAATGCCCAATATATAACAAAAAAGAAAAGGCTAATACTGGCTGCCATTCCAAAACCTCCTTTTCTTACCATTACTCCTAAAGGAGCCCCGAGCAATATAAATATGATGCAGGCGGCGGGTAATGCATATTTCTTATTTATTTCCACCATGTATCTGTCAATTTGTTTTTGAACCACCCCGATTTTAGTATAATTGGAAAGAATGACATTCTTGGTTGTTTTAATTTTATCTAATGCTCTTGAAAGAATCAAATCTTTTGAATAAATATTTTTCACAACAGGAATATTTTTTGAATAGATTGAATCCATAAAAAAATATTTATTCGATTCATTAACGAATGATTTATCAAAAACTGTACGATCTTTCTTTAAGCTGTCAACTATAATAAGCATATCATGTGTACTTAACTCACGGTCTCCCCTAGGGCCTCCCGGAGCTGACTGTTGAAATGAGAACTGATCAGCATCCATTGCAATTCTATGCTTTTCAAAAACAAGCTTTCTATAAAGATTTGTTTGTCCCACACCCGACTCATGTATCTCCCCATTCTGAAGATCCATTATAAGTTTAGTCTGATCTTTCGAAAAAAATATCTTCCCTTTAAGTGCAGTAACGACATTAATTTTATTTGGATTGGTGTAATCATAAATAGTAACATTTGTCAGTTCATTATTATTCTTATTGATTTCCCTAACGAGGATTGCATAGTTGGAAACCTCCTGAGAAAATACGCCCGGTTCCAACGAAAGAGTAGGTTTTTGTCTCGAAATATCCTGCATAAGAACTTTTGCCTGGTGATTAGCATCCGGTAATACATCATTATTAAATAATAAGAGTAAATATCCTACTACAATCCCTCCTATTATTGGTGAAACCATCATTTTGTATAGACTTATACCGGAAGCTTTCAAGATAGTGACTTCATTATTCTGTGACATGTTTCCAAACGCCATAAGGGTTGCAACCAGAGTAGCCATTGGGACAACAAGTACAAGCATCCATGCCAGATTAAATATAATTAATTTAAAAATAATCCAGCTATCAAGGCCTTTCCCAATAAGTCTGTCTGCAAATCTCATCATAAACTGAAGAAGGAATATGAACATCAAAGAAATGATGGAAAAAATGAAAGGCAGAAAGTGGTTTTTGAGTATATATTTATATAAAATCATAAATTCAAAATATGAAAAGAGAAAAAGTTTAACAAGGAAGCAAATCTTAACAATATGTTTATTATATTAATTATTAAAATAAACATATTAAATAATATATTTCCCACTCTACTCAAAATAAAAAATTGAAAGGAGCTGAATTTGCAGGAAGTTACCACTTATATTCAGAATAATAAAGAAAAGTTTATCGAAGAACTAAAAGATTTTCTGAGAATTCAGAGCATTAGCACTCTACCAGAACATAAAGAGGCAATCAATAATGCTGCTGAATTTGTTGCCAGAAAATTGAAAGCTGCGGGAATCAGCAGGGTAAATATTTTTAAGACTGAAGGACATCCGATTGTATATGGAGAATGGCTTGGTGCTCCAGGAAAACCAACAGTCTTAATCTATGGTCATTATGATGTACAGCCTGTCGACCCTATTGAGTTATGGAACCATCCTCCTTTCGATCCATTTGTAAAAGACGGAAAGATATTTGCGCGCGGAGCTACCGATGACAAGGGGCAGTTGTATATGCATATTAAAAGTGTTGAAGCATATTTTAAAACAGCCGGCAGCCTTCCGTTAAATGTTAAATTTTTAATCGAAGGGGAGGAGGAGATTGGCAGTGAAAACCTGGAAAAGTTTATTAATGATAATACCGAACTTCTTAAATGTAATTCAGTCCTTATATCTGACACAGAATTATATGAAGCCGGCATACCTACATTAACTTATGGGCTACGTGGTTTGGCATATATGGAAGTTGAATTAACCGGACCATTGCAGGATCTTCATTCAGGGAGTTTCGGGGGGGCAGTAGCTAATCCCATTAATGTACTCGCTGAAATAATCTCCAGACTCCATGATAAAAATGGAAGAATTACAATCCCTAATTTCTATAATAGTGTTATTAAAATTACTAAGACGGAGAGAGATAATTATAAACGATTAAAGTTTTCAGAAAAAAAATTCACAAAAGAATTGGGAGTAAAGGAATTATATGGCGAAAAGGGATTTACAACATTAGAACGGTTATGGTCAAGACCTACCCTCGATTGCAATGGAATTTTCGGAGGATTTACAGGCAAAGGGGCAAAAACAATTATACCTTCCTTGGCTACTGCCAAGATTAGCATGCGTCTTGTACCAGATCAGGATCCGAAGAGGATAATGAAAGAATTTACTAAGTATATTAAGAAATTAGCTCCTAAATCAGTTAAAGTGATTGTTCGTGATCTTCACAGTGCTTATCCTGTTCTTACGCCACTCAAAGATAAAGCTGCAATTGCTGCCTCGAAGGCGATGGAAAAAGCTTTTGGTAAAAAGACAGTTTATATAAGAGATGGAGGGTCAGTACCAATTGTGACAGTATTTACTAAGAAATTAAAGGTTCCAACCGTATTAATGGGTATGGGATTGAATTCTGAAAACCTTCATTCACCGAACGAACATTTTCATCTTAATCACTTTCTTTTAGGCATAATCAGTTCTGCCTATTTCATGCAAGAATATTCGCTATAATATGTCTCATTGTGAGATATGATAGTATATCAAAACATACCTTTATAAATATGTAGTAATATATTATTAGAATATGTCTATTATTAACAATTTTTAAGACGGCATAATACTTGTTTAAATCATGTATAATTTACTGCAGATAACAAAATGAAATATTTTTTATACATTATAAACATTGTTCTGTTGTCAATTTGGCTATTTTCCTGTAATAGCAAAAAGGTGGAGGAAAATAAGTATTCCGAGAATTACCAGGTTGAAAATTCCCCCCAGAGGGATGCTGATATCCAGCGTTATAATCTTGAAGTAAGAAAGAAAAACGCAACTTCAAGAACACCAGGTGACACAATAGCAATAATAGAATATGTACTTAATAATTATCCGAAAGGAACTTATTTAATAAATTTTGATAAAACTTTAACTTATAATGTTCCCCAACCGGCTCTTATATATTCAAACCAGGGCGGTAATATTTTTATCTTTGGAGTGATTGCCCGTTCAAAACCTGGTGAACGTTTAATTGAAACGAAGAATATAATTGGTTATGATCAAAGTTATGTTGATCTTGACAGTACGAAACTGGGGACAGCATTTTTTTATCTTTGTCTTTTCCAATGTGTTAATGATCAGATAACAACGGTGTGGGAAGCGCCTATACCATCACACGGAGGATTTAACAACATAACGATGCAGAAATGGGAATATAATGGAACCCCCTTTATTGATATTAATTTTCATTATGCGCAGGGGGTTGGGCATATTGATTATAATTACTTTTTAATTGATGGTTTAACATCCCAGCCTCATCTTTTGATGACTTATATAGGAATAAATTTCAAGCGAACAGTGGCCAATATCAATAATGACAAGTATCCCGATTACTTAGAATATCTTTATATTGATACCGGGGACAAAATAATAGCTAGGGACTCGATACCCTTTGTCTGGAGTATTAAGGATAGTCTTTATATAAACACAAGGAATAAAAAACAGACCCGTCCTTATTAATAAAATTCATATCTTTGCATATATCCTTTCTGCTTAACCAGGATTCAAGCAGAAAGGATATTTTTTCTTTTATACTATTTATTATTTTACCTTAATTTTTATTCTATTTATTTATAATATTGCATTTTATTTTAGTGTTTAAACGGAGATTTAATGATATCGAATGATGTAGTTACATCACCTCTTCAGGATTATTTTGTCTCTCTTGGATTTAACTTTGATCAGATCAACGGAAGGAAGATTTTTAAATATTTCTCTTCTCCCGAAACGGAGATAAATTCTTTATATAACGGTGTGGGGCTTGTCGATCTATCAGCAAATGGAATAATAGAATTAAGAGGTAAAGATGTTCTTGATTTTCTTCACCGGATCACAACAAATTCATTAAAGGATCTGCCTAAGGAAGGGATAGGAAAAACTATCTTCACCACAGAGAAAGGAAGGATTATTGATACTGCGACTATTTTAAATTTTGATGATTATCAAATCCTTGTTTGTAATAGTGTAAATAAAATGAAAATAAAGAACTGGTTTGAAAAGTATATTATTTCAGACGATGTAAAGGTTAATGATACCCCGGGTAAATATATTCTTTTTCAGCTTGTTGGCCCACAAGCCGATTCTTTTATTACCCTTATTTGCGGAAATTATGTAAATAATATTCAGCCAAATAACTTTAAGGTGATAAACGGTGAGGGAATGATGTTTTTTACTGCAAAGTTTATAGATGAGAAGGGAAACCCTTTATACTGGGTACTTGCAGATATCCTAAACGGACAAAAATTGATCTCATATCTGCATATTAACCATGGTATCTTTGATTTTAATTTTATTGGTGAAGAAACATGGAATTCCTACAGGGTAGAGCAGGGCATTCCTGCCGCGCCAAATGAAATTAACGATCAGTACAACCCCCATGAAGTTAATCTTCTTGATAGGGTTAGTTTTACCAAAGGCTGCTACATAGGACAGGAAGTCATCGCCCGCCTGGATACCTACGATAAAGTTCAGAAAAAGCTATTCGGGATAATATTTCCTATACCTGTAGAAACTAACGAACAATTTCTTTTATATAATGATGCTGATCTTGAAGTCGGAACAGTAACATCTGCTTCTTATTCATACAAATTTAAGAAATATCTGGGTTTAGGAATCATAAGAAAAGCATATCTTGATGAAGGTGTTCACCTAATCGCAAAGAATGCCACAAAATCCATGACAGTTACCCTTCAAAATATCCCGTTCAAAAAATGAAGATCTATACAAAAGGAGGCGATAAAGGGGAGACAGGACTTCACGGAGGAATGAGGGTATCGAAGGATATTGAAAGAATTGAAGCTTATGGAACAATTGATGAGTTAAATTCGTTTATAGGATTAGCGGCAACTGAGATAAATGATCAGAAAGTAAGATCTGTTCTTGATAAGATTCAGAATTATCTCTTTGTTCTTGGCGCCGATCTTTCTTCACCGGAGATTGAAGCGAATAAAAAGAAAAATATTCCACGCATCACTGAAGAACATTGCAATAATCTGGAAAAAGAGATTGACTTTTACGATTCCCTTAATGATGAATTAAGAAACTTCATAATTCCCGGTGGAGATAAAGGTGCATCCTTACTCCATGTTTGCAGAACGATTTGCAGGCGGGGGGAAAGGAAAGCAGTGTCATTAAATAAAGAAGAGAAAATCGGTAATAATATCATTATATTTCTTAACAGGTTAAGTGATTTGTTTTTCGTTCTTGCACGCTATCAGAATAAAATTTCAGGAGTCCATGATATAAAATGGATCCCCTGAATTCCTGCCTTTGAGGGGGTGAATTTGGTTTCGACGGGGTTAAAGAGACATTGAACTGCACATCGTGTTCCCCGAATGCACGTAAAAAACTTGGGAACAAAAAATAACTGGCGAATATAACTACGCCTTAGCCGCTTAATAAAATAAGTAGCCGTTCACCTGGTGTTCGCATACCGGTGTCAGGATGAACGTCGTTTAGGTATGATAGCCGAACCTGACGCTCATAAAGGGAAAGCAAATTTTCAATGAGCAGGCTTAAAGCGATCCTTGTCTGTCTGGTACCTTTAAGTCAAAACAAAAACAGACTATGTGTGTAGACGTTCTTTGAGTCATAACTTCGGACGCGGGTTCGACTCCCGCCACCTCCACTTTTAACCTTCGAGGTTTTCCCTTACCTTCGAGGTTTTCTTTAACCTCGAAGGTTTTTTATTAATAACATAACCGCCCCATTTTGAGACCCCACTTACCCTATACTGCCAAATTGACATACACCTTTTTCCCATCTTAACATCCGATTTATTGCGAAATCACCCCAAAATCGCCATATCATTTGAGCGAGAGATGAGTATGAGATGAACGAGAGATGAGCGACTCAGATACGACTTTGTTCTATATTTCCCCTTCCTCCTCCATAATCTGCCTATATGACACAACCAAAACTGCCCCTTCCCAGTCTCATTTTAATCCACAGTCACTACTGGATTTATTTCAGCAGTATCATTTTCTTAACCTGTGAAAACTGCCCTGCTTCTAATCTGTAAAAATATATTCCGCTAGGAAGATCATCTGCATTAAAGTTAACAGAATAATTACCCGCTTGTTTATATTCATTTAATAATGTGACCACTTTACTTCCTAGTGTATTATATACAATTAACTTCACGTTTCCTTCTTTCACAATCGAATAGTTTATTGTAGTAGTAGGATTAAAGGGATTAGGATAATTCTGAGAAAGACAAAACTCCTTTGGTATATTAATTTCTTCTAAAGTTAGACCTGTTAATTCTGATAGAGGTCGCTTCCAAACCCCGGTACCATATGTCCCGGCAAAAACATTTGATCCAATCACTGCAAGTGAAAGAACATAGTTATAAGGCAAACCATCATTCATTTGTTTCCAGGTTGTTCCATTGTTGGTTGAAAGAAAGACATTTCCACCAACCCCTGCAAAAATATTGGTTCCACTTTCAGCAAAACAATAAACGGAGGTGTCGGTAGGCAATCCATTATTGGCTTGTGTCCAGTTTGTTCCATTGTCACTTGAAAAAAATATACCATCAAACGAGGAACCTGCAAAAATATTAGATCCACTAACTGCCAAAGAAAAAACATCTTTATTTGAAAGACCTAATTTTACCCAGTCCGTATCATTATTTGATGATATAAAAATGCCATTATCAGTACCTGCAAAAATATTTATATCGTTGATAACAAGACAATTTACTTTATGATAATCTGTCATACTATTATTTATTAGTGTCCAGATTTTCCCATTGTCTGTTGTTCGAAACACTCCTTTATAACCAAAAGATGCAATCCCGGCAAATATATTAGACCCACTTACAGCAAGACAACTTATTTCTTCAAGATCAGAATTAACATGCTCCCAATCTGTTCCATTGTCAGTTGACCTAAATACGCCACCGGTAACCCCGCCAGGTAAATGACTAGTTGAAGCAATAATATTATTTCCACAAACAACCAGAGAGGTAACATGAAAACTAAATAGACCATTATCAACCAGTACCCAGTTTAATCCATGGTTTCCAGAAAGGTATACCCCTCCCCATGTGCCTGCAAAAATATTAGTATCCTTAGTAGTAAAACATGATACATATGAACCAATTGTCTCATTCGCCTGTACCCATTGAGCCTGCAAAATGTTATTGTTAAAAATCAAAAATGGCAGAAATAGGAATAGGTAAGTCCGAAAGGAAAGAATCTTTAGGATAATCCATAGAACCGATTTACTGTTCAATTAGCATCCCGGGATAATTGTAAAACCGTATAATTAACTTAATAATTAAAAATAATAGTTACAATTATCCTTCTCCTATTCCCATTCTACTAATATTCCCTTAAATTTGACAACACTTGTAATTTAACTGAAGGATTGGTGCAGAAAGATAACGCAAGAGAAATCATTGCCGAATTAGTCGCTCGCTTTGCCGAACAAATCGACTCCTATAAACATTCCGATTACAATGAAACCCAAACCCGGCGCGACTTCATCGACCCATTCTTCAAAGCCCTCGGATGGGACATCGATAACC
>OCZT010002064.1_pt1 | contig 20815 bp, 22 predicted proteins | sample 1539031 | NCBI WGS metagenome assembly OCZT01 (sample SAMEA3539308, study PRJEB22396) | soil metagenome | biome: tundra; feature: field; material: soil | place: USA | collected 2010-05 | depth 0.15 m | reverse complement strand
GCCCACGACGGTACCGGTGACGACGGCCACGCTCTGCACGACGACCACCTCGCCGTCGGGTAAGACGACGACCCACTGCGTCTGAGTCCGATGAACTTCCACACCTGGGGCCTGAGCGGCTCGCTGACAACTGAGAACGGCGCACACCTCGACTTCGCCGAGCAACGCCTGTGGCACTGGATCAACGCCGTCGACGCGGCGTGTAATCGATTCGACCCCGACTCCGAGATCTCCCGGCTCAACCGCCATCACGACGGTCCCGTTTCGCTCAGCGCGACGTTCGAACTCGCACTCGACGCCGCACTGCGCGCCAGCGACGCCACGAACGGGCTGTGCGATCCGACGGTCCTGCCCGCCCTGCTGGCGCTCGGCTACGACCGCGACTACGACGAGCTCGCCACCCTCGAGCACGTCGTGGCGACGATTCCCGTGCCGGCACTCGGTCGAGGCGCCATCACGCTTGACCGCGAGAACCACACCGTGACCCTCGCGCCGCACTGTCAACTCGACCTCGGCGCGAGCGCCAAGGCCCTCGTCGTCGACGAGGTCGCGAGCGACGTCGCGACCTTGGGTGGCGTCGTCGTCGAGCTGGGCGGCGACGTCGCGGTGCGTGGACGCGGACCGCAGGGTCCCTGGGTCATCGGCATCGCCGAGTCACTCACCATCACCGGACGCGAGCCGCGCGTCAGCATCGCCAGCGGTGGCATCGCCACGTCGTCGTCCATGACACGGACCTGGCGGGTCGGAGAACAGGTCGTCAATCACATCATCGACCCGCGAACCGGCTCCTTCGCGCAAAGCACCTACGCCGTCGCGACGATCTCGGCCAGTAGCTGCGTCATCGCCAACGCCTTCGCCACCGCGGCCCTACTGTGGGGGGAAGACGCGGGTTATTTCATCTCTCAAGCCGGATGGTCCGGCCGGCTCGTCCGACACGACGGCACCGTTGAGTTCGTAGGTGGATGGCCCCGAGAAGAAGAGACCCCCTCATGATCGCCCTGACCTCGCCCTACCTGTGGTACTCGACGAGAGCGACCGGGATGGTCACGATGGTGCTGTTCACGATCGTCGTCGCACTCGGGACGTTCGTGGCCAATCGCATCGGCGGCGCGATCATCGGGCGCTTCGAGATCAACGAACTGCACCGATCCGTCTCGATCATCGCCGTTGTCTTCCTCGCGATCCACGTCGTCACCACGGTCGCCGACAGCTACGTCCCCACGGGCGTCATCTCGATCTTCGTGCCGATGACCTCGGTGTACAAACGCGTCGCGGTGGGACTCGGGGCGGTGGCGCTCGACCTGATCCTGGCGGTGTGGATTTCGAGCCTTCTGAAGGTGCGCATCGCCAACACCACGTGGCGCTTCATCCACTGGTTCAGCTGGCTCGGATTCGCCACCTCCATCGTGCACGCGTTTCTTAGCGGCACCGACAGCCGCAAAGGTTGGGGCCTCATCCTCATCGTCGTCTGTTCGAGCGTGGTCTTCGCCTCGGCCGTGTGGCGCTACCTCGGGCGACCGACGCGCGCGGCGGGGCGCACGGCACTTTCGCCGCTCGCTCCACAAGACGGCGCCCCGCCGTCGCTTCGTCCCCCCTCCCGGCGCCTCGGCACGACGGCCGCACCCTCGACGCCGCCATCACGCCCGACGTCAGCGCCGTTTCCACGTAGCCCCCAGAGCCCCGTCAAGAAGCGCCGCGCACGATGATCGCGCCCAACGCACTGCCCCGGGTCCTGCACGAAGCGTCAGGCCGACCGCTCACGCTCGCCCAGCACGAGGAGGCGTTCGCCACGTCGACGCGCTCGGGTGGTCTGCTCGAAGAACTCGACGCGTCGGGGCTCACCGGCCGCGGCGGCGCGGCGTTTCCCACCGCGCGCAAGGCGAAACTGATTCGTGATCAACGAAGCCACAACAAGTTCATGGTCGTCAACGCCATGGAGGGCGAGCCGGCGTCGCACAAGGACCGCACTCTCCTGAGTGCGAATCCACACCTGGTGCTCGATGGCGCGGAGTTCCTCGCCTCGGTCATCGGCGCGAAGAACATCGCGGTGTGCGTGTCGCGCGACAACCCCGCCGCGGTCAACCACCTCAAGCGCGCGATCCACGAACGAGAGCGGCGTAGCCTTCGCGGACCCAAGCTCGAACTGCACACGCCCCCGTGGCGCTACGTGGCGGGCGAGGAGTCGGCGCTGGTCCACTGGCTCGACGACAACGAGTCGCTCCCCCAGTACCGTCCCCTGCGCCCGCACATCCTGCGCATCGGCCACGGGCCGGTGCTGGTTGACAACGCCGAGACCTGCGCGCACGTCGGACTGATCGGTCGCTACGGCGCCGACTGGTTCCGCTCGCTCGGTACCCAGGCGAATCCCGGCAGTACCCTCGTGTCGGTGTCGGGCGCGGTCGAGCGCCCGACGGTCGTCGAGGTCGCGCTCGGCACGCCGCTTCGTTCCATCCTCCAGGCGGCGGGCGCGGTCACCGACCCCCAGGCCATCCTGCTCGGCGGCTACGGCGGCACGTGGTTCGACGGTGCGCGCGTCGACGCGCCCTACGCCAACGCCACGCTCCAGCCGCTCGGCGCGACCATCGGCGCCGGCATCATCGTGGTGCTGCCCCGCAACGCCTGTGGCGTCGTCGAGACCCAGCGCATCGCCAAGTGGATGGCCAACGAGAGCGCGCGTCAGTGCGGGCCCTGCGCCTTCGGGTTGCCGGCCATCACCGAAGACCTCTGGCACCTGACGCAGAACTCGCGTGACAACCAGGCGGCCTACCAGCGACTCGTCGAGCGCTGCGGCGTGATCGAGGGACGTGGTGCCTGTCGTCACCCCGACGGCGTCGTTCGCCTCGTGCGCACGGCCCTCGAGGTCTTCGCGAGCGACGTCGAAAGCCACCTGCGCGGCGCGCACTGCGCCGCGAGCCGCTCGGCCCAGCACTACGCCTCGGTCCCGTCGCTCGAGCGCGAAGAGGAACTCGTATGGGAATAAGACGCCGATCGGGAGGATTTGTCTTGAGCATCAATCCGATCCTCTGTGACGGCTTCGGACACTGCGGCGAGCTGGCGCCCGATCTCGTGCACATGGACGAATGGGGCTACCCGATCATCACGACCGTCCCGGTACCACTGTCGAACCTCGCGGCGCTCGAATCGGCCCGCTACGCCGTTCGCGGATGCCCGCGCCAAGCCCTGCGCATCGACCGCGTCCCCGACCCCGCCTAGGCACCGCACCTCTCCGCGTGCCGGAAGGCGCGACGTCCGACGACGCTTTGTGAACCCCGGACCAGACCTAGTAGAGTCGTACGAGCCATGGGATCACTAATTAAGAAGCGCCGTAAGCGCATGCGCAAGAAGAAGCACAAGAAGATGCTGAAGCGAACCCGCTTCCAGCGTCGCGCCGCCGGTAAATAGCTTTCGACGACGCCTATTCGGGCGTAGTGACGGTCTGGTCAAACTGGAGAGTGCCCTCGGGGCCCTCGGCGTCCCAGTGGCGAAGTTTGTCCGAGAGGATTCCCTCGACGAAGAGCGTCGAGCCCGATCCCGCCAACTGCACGTGGGGACCGAACTCTCCCCGTAGCCATTCGAGCGTCGCCTTAAGGCGCGGCTCGACGACGCCGGCCGGCACTTCGAGGTGGTTGGACCCCTTGGGGCGCCACCCGTCAGCCCACAGCTCGTCGTAGGCGCGATAGCACGCCGCCGTGTCGACCCCGAAACTCGGAACGATCAACGTCACGTTGCGCGCTTCGAAGGGCAGCGACGTCAGCTGCTCGCCCACTCCCTCGACGAGTGCGCGACCACCCAGCTGGCAGAAGGGCACGTCACCGCCGAGGGTGAGCGCGCGTTCACTGCCCACTCCCCCGGCCCAGCGCAGGATCGCCGCGGCGTCCGCGCTGCCGCCGCCCAGTCCGCCGCCGACCGGTATGGACTTCTCGATCGTCACGCCGGCCGTTCGCCCAACCAGTTGCAAGGCCCGAACGACCAGGTTCGTGTCGTCCTCGGGCACGAAGCCGGAAAAGGGGTTGAAGACGCGCACGTAGTCGGCCGTCTCGTCGAGCACCAGAAGGTCCTCGCGGTCGATCGTCGTCATCTCGCTGCGCAGTTCGTGGTAGCCGTCGTCGCGACGCCCGGTGATCTCGAGGTACCAGGTCAGTTTGGCGCGAGCGCGCAGGGCGATCATCGAGCGGCCGCCAACCGGGCGAACTCCTCGAGGGTGAGCTCCTCAGGACGGCGGGTCGGGTCGATGCCCGCGCGCTCGAAGACCCCCTCGGTCACCCAACCCGCGAGCGAGCGACGCAGCATCTTTCGACGTTGCCCGAACGACGTGCGGATGATCGAGAAAAGGTCGGCCTCGCTCACCAACGTCGGATCGACGCGCACGTGCTCACGACGCACGATCGACACGAGAGCTGAATCGACGTTCGGGCGCGGCACGAAGACCGATGGTCCCACCTTGCCGACCACCTGCGCGTCGGCGAAGTACTGCAGGCGCAGCGACGCCGCGCCGTACGCTTCGTCGCCGGCGTGGGCCGCGAAACGCTCACCGACCTCCTTCTGGACCATCACGAGCATGCGGGTGATGAGTGGCTGGGTCTCGAGCAAGTGCAAGACGAGGGGCGTCGCCACGTTGTACGGGAGGTTCGCCACCACCGTCGCCGTGCGCCCACGAAGAATCCGGTGGTAGTCGGCGTGCAGTGCGTCGTCGTGGTGCACGGTGACACCGTGGGGTTCGACCACTGAGCGCAACGGCGCGAGCAGGTACCGATCGACCTCCATCGCCTCGATCTCGGCGCCGGTCTCGGCGAGCGCCAGCGTCAACGAACCGAGCCCCGCGCCAATCTCGAGTACGAGGTCACCGGGACCGACCTCGGCGAGACGGGCGATGCGCCGCACGGTGTTGGGATCGACCACGAAGTTCTGGCCGAGCGCGCGCGACGGCTTGAGGCCGTGCGTCGCCAACAGCGCGGTCAGCTCAGTTCGGGTATGGGTCACCAAGAGACTTTGACACGAACGATGCCCCGCCACGGTGCGGACAGGCGGCTGAAGTCCGTCTCGGAGAGGTCGACGACGCGTCCGTCGCGCGATCCCTGGCGGTCGGTGACCTCGCAGTGCACGACGTGACCGTTCTGCAGGTCGCGCACGGTGATGCGCGTGCCGGAGGGCAGGTACGACGAGGCGCACCGTCCGGGGAAGTACGAGTACCAGGTCGCGAGGCCAATGCGGTAGCGCACCGGCGCCTTCTTCTGCGTGGTGGTGGTCGTCGGACGCGGCCCCGTGGTCGTGGTGGCGTGGATCGTCGTGGTGGTCGTTAACGACGTGGAGGTCGTCGGCTCACCGGGATAGGTCGTCGTGGTGCTCGTCGAGGTGGACGTCGTGGTCGGCGCCGGTCGGCTGGTCGTCGTAGTCGGACGCGGTCTGGTCGTCGTGGTGGTGGGCTGGTGGTGCCGTACTGGCGCGGCCTTCTTCTTGGGCGCGCGGGACTTCACGAGGCTGGTGGTCACGACCACCGTCGAGTGCCAGCGGACCAGGGTCCCCGCGGCGGGCGTCTGGTGCAGCACGTACCGCCACTTGCCGTTGGCGCCGCCGGGTCCGACGGTTCGAAAGAACAGACTGGCCCGGCGCATGGCGGCGTAGACCTGAGTCCTCGTCAGTCCGGTCAACCGGGGAAGGCGGCGAAGGGCGTGGCCGGGCTGGCGCGACGTGGTGAACGTGACGACGGCGTGCCACGCCACGAGGGCTCTGGGCCGGGGGCTCTCGGCAACGATCGAGGCCCAGGTTCCGTTGGAGCTGCCGGGCCCTCGGGTCTGGAAGTACAGATCGGCCCTGCGCATCGCGGCGTAGACGTCAGCCTTGGTGAGTCCGAGCACGTTGGGGACGTGACGCGGGGCGTGCCCCGACGCGGCCCCCGCGTTGAGGGGCTCTAGCAACACGACGGTCGTCGCCAAAAGGCTTACGACGGTCAACGACGTCAACGAGCCACGAAGTACTCGTCGCAATGATGTCCTCAGACCTCCACCCTCCACCAGGACAACGGGGCGTACTCGAACTTCCCGCGTGACAACGCTAGGCAAGGGCGCAGGCAAAGGCAACTCCGCCCCGAACAATTATTGAATTACCTTGTCAGCGTTACTTTATCGAGCAGGAAGCGCGAAAAGGCGGGCCGAATTCGTGGCCGTCGCTGCGCGCACCGTCGCAACGTCTTCTTCACGCAATCGGGCGACGAACTCACCGACGACGCTCACGAAGCCCGGTTCGTTGACCTTGCCCCGGTGCGGCACCGGGGCGAGAAAGGGGCTGTCGGTTTCCACGTGCAGCCGATCGAGGGGAACGAGGCGCACGGCCTCGCGCAACGGCTCAGCGTTCTTGAAGGTCACGACGCCCGACACCGAGATGTCACAACCCAGGGCGAGGCAGTTCTCGGCGTCGACGGGCGTGCCGGTGAAGCAGTGGATCACGGTACGTGGCGGGACACCCTCACTGGCGAGGATCGCCAGAAGGTCGTCGAAGGCGTCGCGCGCGTGGATCACCAGCGCGAGGTCCAATTCGTGGGCGAGGGAGATCTGCAGCGCGAAGGCCTCGCGCTGCGCGCCCCGGGGCGAGTGCTCGTAGTAGTAGTCGAGCCCGCACTCGCCGATGCCCACGAGTCGGGCGTGTCCGGTGCGGGCCAGGGCCTCGATCGGGGCGAGGTCGCTCGACGCCTCGTGGGGATGCAGACCGACGGTCGCGTAGATCTCGACGGGACTCTCGAGGTCGCTAAGCGCCAAGGCCTCGCGCGACGTCGTCGCGTCCGTGCCGATGACCACGACCCGGTCAACTCCTGCGTCGAACGCCCGTTCGAGGGTCGCGAGCGCGTTCACCGCGACCCGGGTGTCGCCCGAGAGGAACTGGTCCTGGAGGTGACAGTGCGCGTCGGTCCAGAGCGTCACGCGTCGCTCTTCATTCGCGGAAAGAGCGGGTCACCTTTCACCACCGTTCGCCCACCGGGGTAATGCCCCCAGACGCCGCTCTTCTCGAGGATCTGGTCGGCGGGAGAACCGTCGAGACCGATTCGACGCCAGATCTCGTCGCACACCGCGGGCATCGCCGGGGAACTGAGGACGGCGACCAGGCGGATCGCCTCCAGCGCGTCGCCCATGACCGCGTCGAGCGCGCCACCGGGCTCCATCTTCCACGGGGCGTGCTGCTCGAGGTAGGCGTTGGTCGATCCGATGAGGCGCCACGTCGCTTCGAGCGCGCTCTGGGGTGCGAAGCGCTGCCACGCGGCGACCGACTCACTGAGCGCGGTTTCGGCGTCGGCGCGAAGACTCGAGTCCGGACGCGGCACCGGTCCGACGCCGCCGCACTTGGAGTTCACGACCGTCGTGACGCGTGCGACCAGGTTGCCGAGGTTGTTCGCGAGGTCGGTGTTGTAGCGCGCGAGGATCCCCTCGAGTGAGAACTCTCCGTCGTTGCCGAGTGCTGTCTCACGCAACAGGTAGTAGCGAAGGGGGTCGACACCGAACTCGTCGATCAGAGTGATCGGCGCGATGTCGGTGAGCTTGAGGCCACCGTTGGCGGCCATGGTCTTGCCGAGCTTCTGGCCCCCGATGAGCAACCACCCACCTACGTGCACGTGCGACGGCGGTTCGAGACCGGCGGCCATGCACATCGCGGGCCACCAGACGCAGTGGAAACGGATGATCTCCTTGCCGATCAGGTGGTGCGAGTGCGGCCACCACTTCTCGACCTCGTCATCGTCGCGGCCGTAGCCAATGGCGGTGAGGTAGTTGATCAGCGCGTCGTACCAGACGTAGAACACGTGTCGCTCGTCCCAGGGCACGGGCACGCCCCAGGAGATCGACGTGCGGGTGATCGAGATGTCCTTCAGGCCGCTCTTGATGAACGAATAGGCCTCGTTGCGCTTGGTCTCGGGCGTCACGAACTCCGGGTGCGAGTCGAAGTACTCAATCAGGCGGTCCTCGAAGGCGCTCAACTTGAAGAACCAGTTCTCCTCTTCCATCTCGGTCAGCACCGTGCCGTGGATCGGGCACCGGCCGTCGTTGCTCGATTCGAAGGTGAAGTAGTCCTCGCAGCTCACGCAGTAGAGACCCTGGTACACGTCCTTGTAGATGTAGCCGTTGTCGTAGATGGCCCCGAGGAACTTCTGGACGCTCTCGTGATGGCGAGGCTCGGTCGTGCGGATGAAATCGTCGTACTGGATGCCGAGTGCGTCCCAGGCTTCGAGGAAGCGGGCCGACGTGCGGTCCGTCCACTCGTGAGGAGAAAAGCCGTGCTTCGTGGCGGCGTCGGCGACCTTCTGGCCGTGCTCGTCGGTTCCGGTGAGGAACTTGGTCTCATCACCGATCAGACGGTGCCATCGAGCCAACGCGTCAGCGTTGACCGTCGTGTAGGCGCTCCCCACGTGGGGAGCGTCGTTGGCGTAGTAGATGGGAGTGGTGATGTAGAAGCGACCCATTGGGAAAGGTTACTTTCTTACGAACCTTCACTCGCCCGCAGTTGGAGCGCGAGCTGGTACGCGGAGCGGTGCGCGACACCCAAGGTATCGGCCACGTAGGAGACCGCGTCGCGCACGCTCAGTCCGCTCGCCATTTGATCGACGAGTGCCGCACGAACGGTCTCGTCATCGACCACCAGTGCCGCCGGTGCGCCCGCGAGGACCACCACGATCTCGCCCAACACGTCGCGAGCGCCAAAGATATCGGCGACTTCGCGCACCGTGCCGCGAACGACCTCCTCGTGGAACTTGGTGATCTCTCGTACAACCGCGACGCGACGGTCGGCGAAGTGCACGCTCAACTCGTTCAGCGTGGTCGAAAGACGCTGGGGCGACTCGTAGAACACGATGGTCCTTGGTTCGTGGATCCACTGGCGAAAGAGCAGTTCGCGTTCCCCCACCTTGCGCCCGACGAAGCCCTCCATGACGAAGCGATCGGTCGCCAGACCGCTGATGGTGAGTGCCGCGATCACCGCGGCCGGACCCGGCGCGGTCGTCACGCGCAGCCCGGCCTCGGCGACGGCGGCCACCACACGGCTGCCCGGGTCGCTAATGCCCGGTGTTCCGGCGTCACTGATCAGGACGACGACCTGTCCTTCGCGAACCAGTGCGACGATGTCCTCGCACTGGGAGACCTCGTTGTGCTCGTGCAAAGAGTGCAGGCGACCCTTCACGGGAATACCGTGCGCGCTGAAGAGCGTCCTCGAGTGTCGGGTGTCCTCGCAGTAGACAACGTCGGCACTGGTCAGCAGTTCGAGGGCCCGACGCGAGATATCGCCGAGATTCCCGATCGGGGTCGCGACGACGACCAATTCGCCGAAGACAACTTCGTTGTACCCAAGGACTTCCACGATTGTCTCCCGTTTGGCTCGACCGGCCTTCTACCTAGTAACATTGTCACCTATGTCGAAGCGGACGAATAAGCGCAAACTACGCGCAAAGAAGAAGGCCAACCACGGCAAGAAGCCGAACTGCGGTCGCGGCTAGCCCGTTTCCGCTACAGCGCCCCGTCCCACGCACAGTTTCGCTCCTTGAGTAGTGCGACCAATGGCGTTGGCGTGTCGCTGACGATGCCGTCAACACCGAGGTCCAACAGTCGGTTCATTTCGTCGACGTCGTTCACCGTCCACACGTGCACCGCCGCTCCCGCGTTGTGGGCCTCGAGGACGAAACGCTCGTCCACGACGGTCAGGTCGCCGAACGTGGCGGGCACCTGGAAGGCGCAGACCGGCGCGACGACCGGGGTCGAACGCTCGACTAACGAGAAGTAGAACGCCGCGGTCTCAGCCGTCGCCGCCGACGTCGCCACGCTCGGGGCGAGGGAACGGAATCGCTGGATCGCGTCGTCGAGGAACGAGGCGACGATCACCGAGTCCGTCCGCTCGAGGCGGACCAATTCGTCGGCGAGCAGTTGCTCGTAGGGCTCGACGTCGGGCGAGGTCCTCTTGATGTCGAGGTTTAGTACCACGCCGGGAAACGCCGTCACGACCTCTTCCAGCGTCGCGACACCGAAGCGCCGATCCGAACGGGCCTTGCCCCGATGGACGTACTGCTCGGGCGCGTGGCCGGGCGACACGTCTTCGCCCTCAATCCACCAGTAGGCGTTGTCCATCTCGCGGACTTGGCTGAGCGACAGCGACGCGATCTCGCCGTGGTGGTTGGTCGTGCGGTCAACCGTCTCGTCGTGCGAGACGACGATCGTTCGATCGAGGGTGGCGTGCACGTCGAGTTCGATCGCGCTCGCGCCGCGTTCAACAGCCTGGGCGATGGCGAACAGCGTCGATGACGGACCCTCGAACGCACCACCCTGGTGCGCGAACGCGATCACTCGACGTTCGAGCCACGGATTGTTCACCGTCGGGAGTAGCCGTTGGGAAAGAGACGCCGCTCCATCTTGTGCTCCATATAGAACGCCAGTCCCGGCACCCAGCCCGCGAGCAACATCAAGACCACGAAACCAACGTGCAACCGGGCTTTCAGCGCGAATTGGAAGCACAGCACCATGTAGATCGGGTACAGCACGAGACCATGGCCGACGCCGTCGATTTGAACGAGCAGCTTCAGGTGATTCCAGAGAGTCAGGTCGATCCAGTGCAGGAAGAGGAAGAGGAAGAGGGTGATCAAGGTCGTACCGGTGACGAAGGACATCAGGCGGTAACGCTCGAAGGCCTTCTCCACTAATGGCCCCAGAGCTTCCTCTTGTTCTTGGTCGCGATCGCCGCCAGGTGGTCGTTGTACGCGGCGAGCACCGGATCGTCCTTCTCCGCACTGCGGTCACGCGCGGCTTGCGCCTCGGCGCGCATCGACTCTTCGTAGTCGCGTCGCGCCGCCTCTTCGTCTTCGGTCACCTTCTCCATGTTCAACAGGGCGTACCAACCAAGGACACCGAGCACGCCGAAGACCGGCCACTCGATCGAGTACATGAAGCTGAGCGAGTTGCCCGACACCGCTCGGCCGAGCTGCCACCACGCGGCCGAGGCGCTCAGTCCGAGCCACCCGAGTAGTGCGAGGTGGAGCAGCACGGCACGAGAGGAAAACCACTTCGACTTCACGGGGACATACTAACGAGCCGTTCTGGCGCGAACGGCGCCGTCGTAGGATGACGACGTGCCTTCAATGACGTCGCCGCAGTTCACGTGGCGCCATCTCATTCAGTGGCATCTAGGAGTAATCCCCCTGGCGTTGCTGCTCGGCGCGGCACTGATTTATTTTCAGGCCGCCCGGCGGACACCCTCGTGGCCGCGCCAACGGACGATCTGGTTCCTGCTGGGCCTCGTGGTCACGTTCATCGCGACCGAGTCGGTGATCGGCGTCTTTGACATGGCGTACTTCAGTGACCACATGATCCAGCATCTCTTGTTGATCATGGTCGCGGCACCCCTCTTTGCGCTCAGCGCGCCGCTCGACCTCGCCTACGAGGTCGGTTCGGCGAGACTGCGGAGGTTCTTCGACGGGCGGGTGATGCAGCTCGTCACGCACCCGCTCGTCGCGTTCGCGTGCTACTTCGTCTTCATCCCGCTCACGCACCTGACCGGACTGTTCAATCTGATGATGCAGTACGAGTGGGTCCACCACGTCGAGCAGATCGGATTCCTCGTCGTGGGGTACCTCTTCTTTCGCGTGGCGTTCGGTCGCGAACGGGGACGCACGATCCACCCCGGTCTTCGACTGGTGTTCGTGATGGCGGCCGTTCCGGTCGACACGTTCACTGGACTCGCGTTGGCGATGTCCTCGCACAATCCATTCCCGCGCTACGCCCAGATGTCGCCCACCGGTTCGACGCGCACGTCGATACTCGCCAACATCCACCTCGGAGGGGCGATCATGTGGATCGGTGGCGACGCACTGATGCTGCTCGCCTGCATTCCGATCGCCGTCACGTGGGTGCGTTGGGAGACCGTGCGAACCAGAGAGCTCGACGCCGTCCTCGACGCTCAGGGCATCTGAGTTAGAGCAGTCCGGCCTCGATGGCGAGCTCTTCGAGGTCGCTCTCGGGGCGCGCGCCCAGGTGCTTGATGACCTCGCCGGCACACAGCGAGCCGAGCTCGGCGGCTTCAACCGGATCGGCGCCCAGGGCCAGGCTGTAGAGGAAACCCGAGGCGAACATGTCGCCGGCACCGTTCTGGTCGACGACGTGGTCGACTTCGCTGGCCGGTACCGAGATAACGCCGGACACCGTCGCCACGTCGGCGCCGCGCGCTCCGCGGGTGACGACCGCGAGCACGCCGAGTTCTTGGAGCGCGCTGAAGGCCTGGTCCAGGCGTGGGACCTGGAAGAGCGACAGGATCTCGTCCTCGTTGGCGAGGAGCACGTCGACGTCGTTGGTGACGAGACCCAAGAAGTCGCGACGGTGGCGGTCGACGCAGAACATGTCCGACAGCGACAGCGCCACCATCGAGTCGTGCACGTGGGCGAAGTCCACGACCCTCTGGATCGCCTCCTTCGCCGGTGCCAGGTCGTAGAGGTACCCCTCGACGTACGTGATCTCGGAGCGAGCGATGAGCCGCTCGTTGATGTCACTCACGCGCAACTGATTGGAGGCGCCAAGGTAGGTCGCCATCGTGCGCTGGGCGTCGTCGGTGATGAAGACGTGACAACGTCCCGTCGCCCCCTCGTCACTACCGGCGATCGCGAGATCGAGCTCGACCCCCATCGAACTGAGGTCGTGGGTGAAGCGCTCGCCGAACTCGTCGTCGGCCACCTTGCCGATGTAACCGCACGTCCCGCCGAGGGCGGCGACGCCGGCGATCGAGTTCGCCACCGATCCACCCGACATCTGGATCGTGGGTCCCATCGCGTCGTAGAACGTGTCGAGTTGATGCTCTTCAATCAAGGTCATGGTCGACTTGACGAGTCCCAGGTCGGCGTGCACGTCGTTGCTGTCGCGCGCGATGATGTCCAGCATGGCGTTGCCGATACCGGTAACCGCCAAGCGATTGGGGCCCGGCTTGACGCGAAGCGATACGGGAGTCGGCGGAATTGTCACCTAGTGAGCGTAGAACTTTTGGCTCTATGGTGGTGACGTATGAAAACCTCAACCAATCCCTATCGCCTCTCCCGCGACGTCGTTCCGTCCGCGTACCGCATCTTCCTGACGCCTGACCTCGAGGCCGCGACCTTCGCCGGTCGGGTCGAGATCGACGTCGAGGTCAACGAATCGAAGCCCGAACTGACCTTGCACGCGAAGGACCTCGTGCTCGGCGCCGCGACCGTGACCGGTGCGGGAACGTCGCATCGCTCGAGTGAGGCGGTCTTCGACGCGACCTACGAGACGGTCACGTTCCAATTCGACACGGCCCTGCCCCTCGGTCCGGCCACCGTGGAGATCGCCTTCACCGGGATCTTGAACGACCAGCTCGTCGGCTTCTACCGCTCCACGTTCGTCGACGGCTACGGCGTCACCCACACGATCGCCACCACCCAGATGGAGCACTCCGACGCGCGCCAGGTCTTTCCGTGCTGGGACGAACCGTCCTTCAAGGCCACCTTCCAGATCAATCTGACCGTGCCGAGCGAACTCGCCGCGTACTCGAACTCCCCCGTCGCCTCTGACACCGATCTCGGCAACGGCCAGCGCACCGTCAGTTACTTCGCGACCATGAAGATGTCCACGTACCTGGTGGCCTTCGTGGTGGGTGACTTTGAGGAGACGCCCGCCGTCGACGTCCTCGGCACGCCGCTACGCGTCATCTACCCCGTGGGCAAGGGTCACCTCGCGGAACTCGCGATGGAGGCGGGTGCGTTCGCGTTGCAGTTCTTCTCCGAGTACTTCGCCATCGCGTACCCCGGCGACAAGCTGGACATGATCGCGATCCCCGACTTCGCCTTTGGTGCGATGGAGAACCTCGGCTTGATCACCTATCGCGAGTCGGCGCTCTTGCTCGATTCCGAGACCGCGTCACTCGCCGAGAAGCAGCGGGTCGCCACCGTCGTCGCCCACGAGATCGCCCACATGTGGTTCGGTGACCTGGTCACCATGGAGTGGTGGGAAGGCATCTGGCTCAACGAAGCCTTCGCCACGTTCATGGAGGTGCTCTGCACCAACGCCTTTCGACCCCAATGGAAGATGTGGGTCGGCTTCGGCGTCGACCGCGACGCCGCCCTGCAGATCGACGGGCTGCACACGACACGACCGATTGAGTACGAGGTGGTCTCGCCCGACGACACGCGCGGCATGTTCGACGTGTTGACCTACGAAAAGGGCGGCTCGGTGCTTCGCATGCTCGAGCAGTACCTGGGTGAGAGCGTCTTTCGCGATGGCATCAGCAGTTATCTCGTCAAGCACAGTTACGCCAACACGGTCACCACGGACCTGTGGGACGCACTCGAGGCGACGTCGGGCCAGCCGGTGCGAAGTCTGATGAATACCTGGATCCTTCAGGGCGGTCACCCTCTCGTGACCCTGCAGGACGGTCTCATCAGTCAGGAACCTTTCTCCTACGGCCCCGCGCGCGGCGCGAGCTCCATCGGCCCGTCGTGGCTGGTACCGGTCCTCACGCGTTCGTTGAACGGCGACACGTTAAGTCGCCACCTCCTCGGCGACGAGCCGGTGGCCGTGAGTGATCCCTCGCCGGTGGTGCTCAACGCGGGAGGATCCGGCGTCTTTCGTTCGCGCTACGGATCGAACGAACTGACCCAGATCGCCGGGCACATCCAAGAACTCGAGGAACTCGAGCGCGCCACGCTGCTCGCGGACAGTTGGGCCTCACTCCTCTCGGGTCGCGTCACCTGGAACGCGTTCTACGCGATCGCGGCGGGCCTCGGTGATCAGGACGAGCCAACGCCCTGGACGAGCGTCGCGACGGCCGTCGACTTCGTCAACCGCTCACTCGGTGACGATCAGCGAGCGGCATTCGTCGCCGAGGTCGGCTCCTTGTTCTGGCCCCAATTCGAACGTCTCGGCTGGAACGCGCGCAAGGGCGAGAGTGAACGCGCGCCGCAACTCCGGGCCATCGTGATCTCGACGCTCGGTACCGTCGTACGCGACGAGTCCATTCGAGGCGAAGCGGCCGCGCGTTTCGAGGCCGACGAAATGGACGGCGACCTCGCTCGAGCGATCCTGCGTGTGGTCGCCAGCCAGAATCGACCCGGCGACTACGAGACGTTTCTCGAGCGCTATCACCGCGCCCGCAATCCCCAAGAGGAGCAGCGCTACCTCTGGGGACTGGGCGATTTCAACGATGATAACTGCGCGCTCGACGCGGCCGAGAAGTGCTTCAGTGAGTTCCGGAACCAGGATGCCGCCATCGTGCTCGGCCTCTTGTCGAGGAGTCCGGACTCGGGTCCCAGAGTATGGACCTACGTCACCTCAAGATGGGACGAGGCGGTCGAGAAGTTCCCGCCGAGTTCTCTCTCGCGTCTGGGGCTGGGTATTCCCACGTTCATCGGCGACGAGGCCTTCGCCACCGAAGTTGAGGCGTTTCACGCAACGCATTCACTCGGCGGCGAACAACGCACGATCGATCAGCAGCTCGAGCGCATGCGCGTGGGCTTGACGTTTGCCGCCGCGATGCGCCACCAGTTCTAGATTGACCCCATGAACCTCGGGGCGTTTCTCGGCATCTTCGCCCTGATGTTCCTGTTGGAGTTGCCCGACAAGACGATGATCGCCACGATCGTCATGAGCACGAAGGTCCGCCCGAGTTCGATCGTCATCGGTGCGTCAGCGGGCTTCGTCGTCCAGATGGGTATCGCGGTCGCGGCGGGCAGCCTCCTCACGCTGTTGCCCGCGCACGTGAAGGACGTCATCGTCGGTCTGTTGTTCTTGGGCGGTGCCGCGTACCTGCTCTTGGTCTCTGAAGACGTCGTCGAGGAGGAGGGCGCCCGCGAGGCCGCGATCGGGCGAAAGGGATCGAGGTGGCGCGAGGTCTCGACCGCGTTCACCGTCATCTTCATCGGCGAATTCGGCGACCTCACCCAGATCCAGGCCGCCAACCTCAGCGCCAAGACCAACCGACCCGTAGAGGTCTTCTTCGCCTCGTCACTCGCCATGATCGTCGTCTCCTTCGTCGGTGCCTACGGGGGCCAACTGCTCCAACGCGTCGTCCCGCTGAAGAGGATCCGTCTCGGTGGCGGCCTCATCTTCGCGGGGCTTGGTGTCTACACGATCGTGCGGGTGTTCACCGGATGAACCGTCGTACGCAACTACTGACTCTCGCCGATTCGGTGAAGGGGTTCATGCCGCGCGAGGAAGGACTCGCCCTCTTCGAGCACGCGCTCGCTCGCGGCCACGGAGTCGACGGATCGACGTGGCTCGAGGTCGGCGCCTGGTGCGGGAAGTCTGCGGTCTACCTGGGCGCGGCGGCCGAAGAGACCGGCGCGGTGCTCTACTCGCTCGACCATCATCACGGCAGCGAAGAGAACCAGGCCGGTTGGGAGCATTTCGACCCCACGCTGGTCGATTCCTTCGACGGACGCCTCAACACGCTGCCGACGTGGCAGCGCACCATCGCCGACGCGGCACTCGAGGACGCGGTCCTCGGACTCGTCGGACCCTCGTCGGTCGTCGCTCGACACTTCACCCAGCCCCTCGACCTGTTGTTCATCGACGGGGGTCACGGCGCCGAGGTGGCGTGGGCCGACTACCAAGGCTGGACCCCCAAGGTCGTCGAGGGCGGGCTCCTGATGATTCACGACGTCTTCGCCGATCCGGCGCACGGGGGGCGACCACCGTACGAGATCTACCTCGCGGCGCGAACGACGGGCGGTTTCATCGACGTCGCCGCCCACGGCTCACTGCGCGTCCTACGTCGCGGGGCGTAGCTCCTCGTAGAGCGGACAGCCGGGCTCGGACAGATCGAGCGGAATCGCGAGCTCGCCGTGGCGAAAGAGACTCGACGCCGGCGACGACGAGGTCAACGCGTCGGCGGCGAGGATGATCGCGGCCGCGGTGTACGACGTGGTCTCGCCGACGGGGTAGATCATCTGCTGGGGATAGGCGATGCCGGTCCAGTAGGCGCCGTCGTCGCGACGGTGGCGCCGCGTGAAGGCAAACAGATCGAGGGCCTCGCTCGTCAGTCCGAGCGCGTCGAGCGCGAGGACGCACTCGGCGGTCTCGGCGGCCGTGACCCAGTCGTTGGTCGACACGCAGCGCACGCCGTAACCGTCCATGACGTGTCGCTCCCAGCCGTCGTTGATGCGACGTTCGCCCAGTTCACCGGTCAGCGCCCCACTGAAGATCGGGTAGTACCAGTCCATGGCGAACTCGTTCTTGGGCGCGAACGCCCCGGGGTGGTGCGCGACGGCGTGACCGAGGCGTCCCGCGGCCAGTTCCCAGGCGGGCTTGGCGAAGTCGAGTCGCTCCGCGAGCGCCACGGCGCAGCGCAGCGAATGAAAGATCGACGATGAGCCGGTGAGCAGGGCGTAGGACTCGCGACGCCCGAGCGCGTCGAGCGACCAGCGGATCGTGCCGTCACTCAACTGCCAGCGCAGGACGAAGTCGATCGCCCGCTCGACGCAGGGCCACATCGAACGCGCGAAGTCGACGTCGCCCGTCGCGAGCACGTAGTGGTAGACACCCGTGGCGACGTAGGCGCAGACGTTGGTGTCGAGGCGGGCGTCCTTCACCCATTCGCCCTGGTAGTAGTTGAACCAGCTGCCGTCGCCGAGTTGGTTCGTCGCGAGCCAGCGGTACGCTCCTCGGGCGCCGTCGCCGTAGCCCGACACCGTGAGCGCCATCGCGGCCTCGACGTGGTTCCACGGGTCGCAGTGTCCCCTCGGGAACCAGGGGATCTGACCGCTCGAGCTCTGGAGCCGTGCGACGTGCGCCGCCGTCGTTGCGATCTCCTTCGCGCTCAAGAGCCCGGGAACGCCCGAAAGGAAGCTGGTGTCGGTGATCACGAGACGGCGGGCTTCTTCAGGTAGACAATGATCGACTTGCCCATGAGCGGCGCGAAGACCGCTTCGGCCCAGCGCGTCGTGCGCGGTCGCTTCATGATGTCCCACACGAGCAGACGGTGGTACGCGCGCACCAGAGGGTTCTTGTCGTTAGTCGTGCCGACCAGGCACTTGAGCCACCAGTAGGGACTGTGCAGACCGTGGGCGTAGTGGTGGCCGTTCACTTGGAGACCGACCGAGCCGAGTCGCGACTCGAGCACCGAACGACGGTAGATGCGGATATGGCCGCCGGGAACGTTGTGGTACGAGTCCGACAGCGCCCAGTTGATCAGCTCAGGGCCGAAACGCGGCACCGTGATCGCCATCGTGCCACCGGGTCGAAGCACGCGCGCCAGCTCCGTCATCGCGCCAACGTCGTTAGGGATGTGCTCGAGCACCTCAGAGCAGATCACCCGGTCGAACGAACCGTCGGGAAACGGCAGGTGCAGGGCGTCGCCCTGGACCGCGGCGGCGTGCATCGCGCCCGGGGTCAGTTCACCCGCTTCGATCATCGCGAAGAACGTCGCCACGACGCCCTCGACCTCGTCACGCCCGGCGTCGAGGGCAACGACGCTGGCGCCTCGTCGGGCGGCCTCGAAGGCGTGGCGCCCGAAACCACAGCCCAGGTCGAGCACCTTGTCGCCGTCCTTCAGCCCCAGCTGGTCGTAGTTGGCGGTCAACATCAGTCGAACGTCATCGAATCGGGCAACGCACGACCCGAGAGGATCGCGTCGTAACACGCCGCGGTGCCGCGCGCGGTCACTTCCCACGTGAATCGGTGCATCACACGTTCTCGCCCGTTGGCACCGAGGTGCGCGCGCAACGCTTCGTCGTCGAGCAACCGCGCGATGGCACTGACGAGCGCGTCGGGGTTGTTCGGCTCGACGAGCAGGCCCGTCTCGCCGCTCACGCCCACGACTTCGGGCAGTGCGCCCCCGGTCGTCGCGACGACGGGTACGCCGCAGCTCATCGCCTCGATCGCCGGCAGTGAGAAACCCTCGTAGAGACTGGGCACGATGGCGACCTCGGCCTCACCGTAGAGACGGGCGAGTTCCTCGTCGCTCACGCCCGAGATGGTGGTGACGATGTCGGTGAGACCCAAGCGCTCGAGCGCGTTGGCGACCCGGCCCTTGGGCCGAGGTTGGCCGATGACGATCAGGTCGATGTCGCGCTCGACGCGCAACTTGGCGATCGCCTCGAGGAGCGGTACGAGGCCCTTCATCGGCACGTCGCTGCTCGAGGTCACCATCAGGCGACCCTTCTTCTTCACGACGTCGTCGTACGGCTTGAAGACGTTGTGGTCGACACCGACGGGCACGACGGTTAGTCGATCGAGCGCGACGCCCATCTGCGCGTTGATGTCGATCTTGGAGTTGTGCGACACGGTCAACACGGCGGGCAGCTGCTTGAGCACGCGCACCTGCATGCGCAGGAAACCGAACCAGCGACGCGTCGTGTAGCGCTTCCACGCCGTCTCGGCGTGGTCGAGCGCGATGGACCGGTCCACCGTGATGGGGTGGTGCAGCGTCTCGAGGATGGGCCATCCGTCGCGTTGCAGGCGCAACATGCCCGGCCCGATGCACTGGTCGTCGTGGATGATGTCGAAGTCACCGCGGCGGCGCTTCAGGATCTTGGCGATGCGCATCGAGTACGCGAGGGGCTCGCCGAAGCCCCCACTCATCATGACGGCGAACTCGGCGACGTCGGCGAGCGACGTGAACTCCGAGGGGGCCGGGATGCGGAAGGGGTCCGGGTCGCGATAGAGGTCGAGACCGCGCACGGCGGTGAAACCCACGCCCTCGTCGAGTTCCGGCCAGGGTGGCCCGGAGAAGACCTCGACGCTGTGACCAAGACGCACCAGTTCGCGTGTCAGATGGCGCGTGTAGACCCCCTGACCACCGCAGCGCGGATTGCCGCGGTAGACGAGGAACGCCACGCGGTACTTGCCCGGCTCGGCCGGCCTCGCGGGGACGTGGGCCGGTGTCGTGACGGTCTTGGAGCGCGCCCAGGACGCCTTCATGTCATCGATGGACTGGCGAATTGAGCGCTGCACGGGCCAACTTTCGGATTCGGCGAAGTCCTTCATTCTCGCCGAATTCCACGAGCGGCACAAATGACGGGTGAGCACCTCGCGCGCCTTGGCTACGCTGCCATCTATGGACCTGACATACCCCGAAGAGGCCGAGGCGTTCCGCGGCGAAGTGCGCGCCTGGCTCGAGGAGAACCTTCCCGACGGCTGGTTCTCGTCCGACTTCGCTATGACCGACGAGGCGCGTAAGGAGTTCAACCAGTCCTGGACCGACACGCTCTTCTCCGGTGGATGGATCTGTGCGGGCTGGCCCGCCGAGTACGGCGGCAAGGGCCTCTCACTCTTGCAGCTGGTCGTACTCAACGAGGAGTTTGCCAACGCTGGCGCGCCGCTGCGCGCGGACTTCTTCGGCGACACCCTTGTCGGCCCCACGATCCTGCAATGGGGCACCGAGGAGCAGAAGAAGGAGTTCATCCCCGGCATCCTGGAAGGCAAGATCACCTGGTGTCAGGGATTCTCCGAACCCGACTCGGGCTCGGACCTCGCGAGTTTGAAGACGAACGCCGTCCTCGACGGCGACGAGTGGATCATCAACGGTCAGAAGGTCTGGACGACGCAGGCCCAGCACGCCGACTTCGTCTTCCTGCTCGCGCGCACCGACCCCGACGCACCCCAGCACGCGGGCATCAGCTACCTGCTCGTGCCGATGCACCAGGACGGCGTCGACGTGCGTCCGATCACGCAGGTGGACGGTTCAGCCGAGTTCAATGAGGTCTTCTTCACCAACGTCCGCTGTCCGAGGAATAACGTCATCGGTGGCGTGAACAATGGGTGGAAGGTCGCGATGACGACCCTCGGCTTCGAACGCGGTTCGTCCTCGACGACCGGCTACCGCCGCTTCCTCAAGGAGTGGGAGTTCATCGTCAAAG
>OCZT010002063.1_pt1 | contig 20827 bp, 20 predicted proteins | sample 1539031 | NCBI WGS metagenome assembly OCZT01 (sample SAMEA3539308, study PRJEB22396) | soil metagenome | biome: tundra; feature: field; material: soil | place: USA | collected 2010-05 | depth 0.15 m | reverse complement strand
ACGATTGGCCCACCCGCAGGCCGGCCACGATCCGCGGCACGTCCGAAATCAAGCTTGCCGGCAGATAGCGCACCTCGGCGCGCGGGTAAGTGATGATCTTCTTGCCCTGGCCATCATAGAGCTCCTGCGCCACCTCGAGCGTTTTGCTGGCCGACCAGCCGAAGCGTGAGCTGCATAATTTCTGCAGCGACGGCAAATCATGCAGTTTGGGTGGTCCTTGACGCTTATCTTCGACGCGCGCGGCGAGCGCGCCCTCGAAGCCATCGGCTGCTTTGACGACGTCCTCGGCAATCTCGCGTCGAACGATCCGATCCTGCGGCGCGTGCCGCATCTGGAATTGGCCTCCTGCCACCCTCACTCTGGCGACAACTTCAAAATAGGCGAGGGGCACAAAATCGCGGATTTCCAACTCCCGCTTGCACACAATGGCCAAGGTCGGCGTTTTCACCCGGCCGACGCCAATCACCCTCCGAGTACCTCGACCCAGGATGACGGTTGCAGTCCGGGTGAGTGACAAGTTGTAGATCTGGTCGGCCTGCCGACGCGCGACGGCGGCGGCGTATAGGCGTGCGTATTCGGCATTTGGCTTTGCCCGGCCGAATGCTTCACGGATGGTTTGCGAGTCCTGCGCTGTGAACAGCACCCGCATGATCTCGCCGCGGTATTTGTAGTGCTCAAGAATTTCCTGGCCGATGAGTTGACCCTCACGGTCACAATCGGTGGCGAGCCAAACCCGCTTGGCGGTACGAAGGGCCTCGCGGATGGCTTTGAGCTTGGCGGTTTTGTTTCCGCCCGTTGCCGGGCGAGTGTCATAAAGGCCGTCAGGCCGCAAAAGGATCGGCGACCAGCGTTTCCAGGCCGGCACAACATCCTCTGGTTCGAGCAGGTCGAATAGATGGCCCTCGGCCGGGAGGATATCTCCGTAGCGTGAGCCAACGGCGGCACGGACGTCTTTTGCCTGACTGGTTTTCTCGGTGATGACGATTTGATTGGGCATTAAGCGGTTTGGTTGGGAGAAGCGGGATTCGACACGCACGACAATGGAACATACAGGGAACATCGAAACCCCGCAAGCTACCGGAGAGGATGCTTTGGCTGTAACTGGGGTCCCTCTGATTGCACTTGCCCGCGCGTGGCTTTAGGGGCTGGATAGGTGGGTGGGTGGAATCGGGCTACTGATAAAGAAGTGCTCGCGAAGACTGTAAGCCAGCCGAATGCAACAAGCGTCAATTCTTGACCACGACGTCCGTCGACGTGATCAAGGCTGTCAAGCATGCTGTCTTGGACGACGAGCTGCCGCGTGGGAAGCCATGGAGGAGGCCGTAAGGCAGTAGTTGGACCGGTGGAAAGCTCTACGACGACAACCGGGCTCGGCTCGATCTCAATTCGAAGATCACGGCTGATGTCTCATTCCCCGCATTGTCCCGCGAGCGTTTCGTCGATCTATAAGCGCCTTGCCGAGCTCCTTCGTCAGAGCTTTGCGGTCCCCGCCCGACAGGGGCGTGGGGTGGTATTTCGGGGCCATCCGGACATCCAAGCGCAGAGAAATCGGATCGGCAATCAGCCTTCGGTTAGGGCATCTCGAAACCTGGCCAGCACCCGTCTTCTTCGTGCCTGCCGGTGCGTTGCTGACATGTGTCGTCGAGGAGCCGCTGTGCCACCTGCTTCCAGACCGCGTTTTTGCCATAAAGCCGGACCGCATCGACGGTCTGGATTTCCACGGTCCGCTCGCAGCGGCGGCAGGAGACGCGCAGCATGTGGCGCTGGATCTCCGAGAGACATCGTTGCCGCATCTGGGCAGCGGTCGCGCCGGCGCGAGGGTCTCTAAGCACCGAGTCCCAATATTCCGCCGGCAGCGCTTCGTCCGGAGCCGCCGCGGGGGGGGGACTGCCGGTCTCCGGGCCGCCTCTGCAGCCAGCTTTTCCATCTGTTTGGGTGTCGGCATGCGCCAGCTCGCGGGTCGGTGGGTCCTGTCTCATTAGAACATAACAAGAACAATTGTCGAGTCCGCTTAAATCGGGGGTCGAAAAAAGATCCTGCTGGCTAAGACGCCGCTGTCGGAACCAAGGCGCCCGGTTCGTCTTGAATCCGGCAATTGTATTGGAGTTCCCCCCTGGCCCCCGCGCCAACTGGAAAGGCTTCCTGCGCCTTTCGCTCGTCACCTGTCCGGTAGCGCTATATCCGGCCACGTCGGAGGCGGGAAAAGTCTCGTTCAACCAGCTTAACCGAAACACCGGCCACCGCATCAAGTACGCCAAGGTCGACGCCGACACCCGGCGAGGAAGTCGCCAACGAGGACATCGTCAAGGGCTACAAGGTCGACACCGACACCTTCACACGGGAGAAGGTCCAAGGTTCGATCCCTTGTGCGCCCACCAGTTTTAAAGGGTTTATGAGCCCTACCCGGTTTTTCCCACAGTAGCGTCTCACACAAGGGGCAGTTAAAAGTCGGCCTTACCAGCGTTCACAATATTGCGATTTCGCGCTTGTGGAACGGTCACCAAGTGCTTCAAGTCCTATCCCTTTTCGATCCGGCCGCGCTTGCGATCTGACCCGCTTTTCCAAGTACGCCCTTCGCTCTTGGCTGTCACTTTCGGCGCGCCACAACCTGTGCGAATGTCCGCATCCGGCCGCTTCTGCGGCCCACGATTTGAAAGTCCTAAGGGGCGCCTATGGTCTGTCGTGTGCGATACCTAAGCAGCGCCGGTATCCACCGCCGCGAGATCCCCGGGATCGACGCGCTCGCAAAAGCGTATTCGCCAGACTGGCTGCTGTACGCATCGCTGCAGTGCTTTCCTCGCGGTGAAGTGCCGATTGAGATGGACGCCCTGGTTGTCATGGGCGACCGCGTTCTTATTCTTGAACTCAAGGACTTCAACGGAACACTGACCCACAACGGCGATCAATGGGTTCTCAACCGTAGGCGATTCCGGTCACCCGTTCAGGTGATGACAATGAAAGCTCGCAAGGTCAAAAGCTTTCTGCAACAGCATATTCCGGGCTTTCCTTATCTCGTCGATTTTCGGGTCGTACTGACCGGCAACGCAACAAAGGCGAACCTTGCTGCTACCGAGCAACCAAGCGTTTGGACTCTGCAGGAGGCGATATCGCTTTCGACTGCTGCGGGACGGCAGGCCCTGCTCGACCAAACAATAATGCATTCAAAGAAGGCCTTTGCACTCGAAACGGATTTCGAGCGCATTACCCTGAACCCCAAGATGTTCGGGCCGTTGGAGGCTGAATGGGACGGGTACCGCGTCGTCGATGAGGACTTTGTGATCCATCCCGACAGAGTCTGGCGAGAACACCGCGCCGAACAGATCAGTGACCCTCGCTTCAAAGCCCTGGTTCGGATTTGGGCGTTCGACAAACTACCCATCGGCCTAAACAGCCCGGACCGGCGCCGCTTTATCGCTGGTCGTGAGATGCGAGCGATCGGTCGCCTGCATGAACTCGGTAGCCCTCTCATCGAACGCAATGCCATTCTCGCGCCAGTTGGTGAGGAGAAGGACGAAATTCTAACCCAACATTTCGAACTTCGGCGACTGACTGCCGGCCTCACCACCTTGGATCGCTACCTCGAACGTGCATCAGAGGATCTAGACACCGATGACCGCGTCACGACCGCGGCCAGCCTCATGGAAATCGTCGCCGAACTGCATGCACAGGGCATCGCGCACCGCGACCTCGGTCCCAGATCCGTGTGGGCGGCCTCTCCGACCCGCGTCGCGCTCGGCGGCCTAATGACCTGCCAATTACCGGACGAGGAATCGCTCGGTGACTGGTCGTCGGTGCTTCGAGGCCACGCAGGCGCGCTTCCGGAAGACACTGACAGGACGTTAGCCGGCACGGCCAAGCAGCGCGACGTTCACGCGCTTGGACGGCTTGCATTCCAGATATTAACCGGCTCTCTACCGCCAACGGATGCTGCTGCCGCCGCGGCCATGCTGCCCGCAGCCTTACCGGATCTCGCGGCATGGTTCACTCGCACGATAGCGCGGGATGCGCCGTCGCGCTATTCGGACGCGCGCGTGATGGCAGACGGCTTCGCGGATGTCGTCGACCGGTCGCAGACTGACGTCGTCGATCAGACTTTAATCGACCGATATGAGACTTCCGATTCACCGTACTTCCTCTGGCCAGTTAAGCGGAAGCTCAAGGGCAATACCGTCTATGTCGGCACAGCCGACGACAACGAAGAGATCGTCGTCAAGACGTGGCCACGAATCAGGCGGGGTGCAAGCACAGCGACTGACGTCGCGATGACGCGCCTGTTCGACGGCGTGGGCAGGCTTGTCAGCAGTCCGCTACCAGGGCTTCCTCGATATTTACGCGCAGGGTTGTCGGAAACGGGGCCGTTCGTCGCCTATCGGTTCGAACCGGGTGTGCAGCTCAGTGAAGCGCTTCCGACCGACACTGAACGGGCGGTACGACTATCGAATCGACTGGTTCAGTGCGTCGTTGCGATCCATGCAATGGGTCATTCGCACGGCGACGTTACGCCAAAAAATATTATTGTCTGCGACGAGGGGAACGACATTCGGTTGTTGGATCTCTTCGACATGACCGATATCGGTGACGGTCGCGTTAGGACGCCGGCAATGTGCCCGGAAAATCGCGACGCGCTGACCGATGAACAACTTGACCGATATGCGACGACGAAAATCGTGCGCGGCATGCTTGCGAACGCCAGCGATGCGAGCTTTGCTGCAGATATCGCTGAGCTTGATCGCGAACTTGCTCGCCCCCGGCTCGAAACGCTCGATCCCGTCACCGCTGTCCTGCGCAACATAAGTCAGCGCATCGAGGCGGAGCGCCCACCCAAGATGGCGATATCATTCAGGGGTGCCGGCCGCGAGTCATTCGCGCCCGATGGGGGCCGCTACTACGTGCAAGCCGAGACAGTCGATTCTACGACGGTCGAGTATAGAGTTTTTGGCATCGAACGCGAACTCACCTTGCAGGTCCGCGGTAGCGAAATTACGCATGTTCGTTACTCTCCCGCCAACTTCACACGCCTTTCCTACGCTTCGCAGCACGGCGTTCCTGTGAAACTGCAGATCGACCTCACTGACGGCGCCGATGCCGGTCTCGAAGGCTTACTCGCATTCATCACGCCGCTCGTTGGACTGCAATTCGCGGTGCCGGACGAGCGAGACGGAAAGGCACCAACGCTTGACGTGCCCCGCTATTGGCGGAAGCTTCTCGAACTCGAAGCCTCGTTCCAGCCCGAAGTTGAGATATTGCAAGATATCGGGCCACCACGCGGCCCTGTCGCGGTCTACGCGTACGAGCGGCAAGGACAAGATTTCGACTTCGATGCCGGTACAACGGTGGAAGTCAGGCTCCCGAATGGCCGTAAGATCGGTGAGGTCAATCTCGAACAGACAGATGCTCAGAGGTTGGTCGTCGAGTATTCCGATCGACGGCTTGTCCCAGGCGACCGCGTAAACCTGGTCGATCGAAGGTCGCGCTCATCTTTTGATCGGCGGACGAAGGCGGTAGATCGAATCCTTGACGACGAGGCGGCTATACCGGGACTGATCGGCTATTTCGAGACCGAACGCTCGATCAAAGCTACGAACTTCGGCGACGAAGTTTCCGACGATACGCTTGACCGTTATAGGTTGAATCGTGGTCAGCGAAACGCGTTTCGGCATGTGATTGGTCAAGGTCCGGTTGGGCTGTTGCAAGGTCCGCCCGGCACCGGCAAGACCCACTTTATCGCTTCGCTGGTGCATTGGCTCACGACAGAGAAAGGCGCGCGGAAAATCTTGATCGCGAGCCAATCACACGAAGCTGTAAACAACGCGATCGAAGCGCTTCTCGATCTGTTTAAGAAGCTTGGGGGTCGACGCCCAAGCCTTCTGCGTATTGGGTCTAAGGGTATTACAGAAAAAATTCGGCCCTACCACACCGCATCGCTGCAAGAGCGCTTTCAATCGCGCTTTGAGAACGCGTTCCGATACCGTGTCGGCGGTCTCGGAAGCGCGATCGGTCTAAAGCGCGGTTTGGTCGCAGACGCGGTCGATATCGACCGCAATCTCGGCGAACGCGTCCGCCGATTGAAAACACTGGCCGAAGCCGAACAAGGATCATCAGCAAAGGTGACTAGGGCCGAGCGAACCAGGCGGGATGCAAGCGTGCGAACCGCAGCGGCTGCGTTCTCCTCGGCCGCTGAAAAAATTCTCGGCCGCCCCGCAGACGCTGCTCAGATCGACGCCGAACTCGATGCGGCGTTTTCCACGCTGCTCGCGCGCCACCCGGACACCTCACCCTCGGACGTTACAAAGGCACGGCAATTAATAGAACTGTCGCGAGAATGGTCGGCCTCGCTGGCATCGCCCTATCGCAACTTCGAAGAGTTCCTTGCCAAAACGAGGACGATCGTCACCGCGACCTGCGTCGGAGTCGGACAGACGAAAATACGAATGGAAAAAAGCACCTACGATTGGGTGATTGTCGACGAAGCGGCGCGTTGCACCCCGGGAGAACTGGCGGTTCCAATCCAGCTCGGAAGGCGCGTGCTGCTTGTCGGCGATCACCGCCAACTCCTGCCAATGACGGAACGTGCCGTGCTGAAAGGTCTTTCCGCAGAAATGCCAGATACGCCGCGCGTCGAATTTGAGCGGAGTGATTTCGAACGGGCTTACCTGTCGCGCTACGGGCAGGACAACGGCCGCACGCTGACCGAACAATACAGAATGGTGCCAGAGATATGCGACCTGGTGTCAAAAGTTTTCTACGAACCGCACGGGGTGAAGCTGATAACATCCGACGACCGGGAATCGGACCCCGCATTTGCTCGCTCGTTCTCTGCCCCGCTCGCGGCGCCTGTCACATGGATAGATACCTCCGATGAGCCGGGCCATTTGGAAAAGCCGGCTACCTGGGACGAGACGACTTTCAGCAACGAAGCCGAGGTCGACGCCGTTATGCGCTTGCTAGAAGCCATCGCTGCAGACGCCAGCCTTGTCGAGGCCCTTTTGGCTGGCAAGAGCGAAACGCCGATCGGGATCATTTGCATGTACAGTGCGCAGAAGGCGAGGATTGAGGAGGTTTTTTCGCGCCGCCCGTGGGACGTGAGATTCCGGAGCATGGTGCGCATCGATACAGTCGATTCTTATCAAGGCAAGGAGAATACGATCGTGATCGTCTCGCTCGTCCGCAGCAACGGGCGTGGCGATCAAGGGCATGTGCGGATACCCAATCGCTGCAACGTGGCGCTGTCGCGCGCGAAAGAGAGGCTTTTCATAGTCGGCGCACGCTCAATGTGGGGCGGCGTACAGAAGCGATGGCCAATGCGCAAGGTGCTCGACGAGATCGATGCCGGCCCCGCTACTCTCGCGGTTTTGAAGGTGGGAGAAATCCGATGACAGACGGCATAATAGGGCCGACCAGAGTGCGCAGCTTTGGTTTCAACATTCCCTGCCGGCGCTTTCTGATCCGCGCGAATGTCACGCGGGATCGCCGTCTTCCTGTGGTTGACGAATTCGTGCTCCGCGCGCTGAAGCTTTGTGAGGACGTGCCGGTTCGACGTCTCGCTACCTACTTCGGATTCACCCCGTCCGAAACTGAAACTGTTATGGCTGACCTCAAGGGCGCCGGGCTCGTGACGCTGGAAGGTGACACGGCCCGTCTGCATCTCTCTGCCCATGAACATTTCCGAGGGGCTGACGACGGCGCACCGCGCGTTGTCGACGTTGACAGTTGGGTGGTGCGTCTATGGTTCGATCTTGTGAGTAAGAATATGGCGGCGCCCGACCGCACGCGATCGGCCCGTAACCTTATTGATATCCGCCCGGCTAGTATGGCGCGCGACCTGCCGGCATCGTATGCGAGGAAGGCGTTCGAGGATAATTTCGCGGAGTATCTGCGCAAAGTCCGACGCATGTCGAACCCTGATCGTTTTGCCCTCTACTCCGTCTCGGAAGCGGTCGCCGAGCGTTTCGGTTCGCTAGTTTTCCGGATGGATGAGGATCTTGTGTTTGACCCGGAACCGCGGCTTCGACCCAATCTGGTTACGATCGAAGCCGAGGACATGCCTCGGTTTAGGCCGCTCGCAACTGTAATGTTGGATGCTTACCGCAACCTAAATTGGATGGAATCGTCCGCAGCCGCACTCGCTGACTTCTCCGGTTTGTCGGGAGAGACCACTGTGACCGACGCCTACAGCGGAGGTGCCAGGTTCGATCTCGGAAGGTGGCTATCGCTCAATCCTGAAAAGACGAAACCTGATCGACAGAACCTTGTGGGAGCGTCGTACATTCGCAGGAATGTTGATTTTCTAGTCAACCTAATCGAGAACCATCCTGCATCTCCATCATCAGCCGAAGCTCTGAAGAAGTGTGAAATCGTATGGTACCGACCTGGCGGGTCGGGTTGGGGTTGCTCTCCGGAGCTGCAAGAGGCCCTTCTTTCGATAAAGTTCGCGATACGACGGAAGTTCGGAAAGCTCCCGATACGCACGAAGCTGGTTTTTCCAAGCGTATCTCGGCGCGATCATCCAGATCGGTTCAAAAACCTTTTCGACGAAGGCCACATCGCCCCTGCTGGATTTCTCAGCCCCGCTGTCGAAGTGCTGCACATTCCGCAGGTAGGAACACTCATGCTCGTTTCCGTTGCGCTTTCCGGAAATGTGGAGGTTCCAGTGGGTTTTGCTTCGATAGCTGCCGAGCCATTAGCGCGGGTTGCGCGCAAGCTGACAAATGTCGACGCTCGCCTCGAAGAGCTTTGGAGCAGGCGAGAAACGGAAGATGAAGAACCGTTGCCCCTGGAACCTGAAGTTGACGACACCGATGACGCATGAATGCGACGATCGCCGCCGTAGCGGGCCGAAATGGCAGAGGTCAGCTAGATCGCGAAGGATGCCAACGGCATACGCGGCTACAAAGGGCTTAGACAATACGCTGGCGCGGTAAGGCGTGTGGTTCCACGAAGTGCGCCGCCCCTGAGATCGGTGAAGAAACGCATGAACTTCTTGACTAGGCTATTCGGCCGTAAGCAACCTGACATTCTCGGCGAACCGCCGGCGCCTGACCTTCAGTCAACACCCGCTGCAGCTCCGCCCGCCGGTGGTGGCGTCGCGAGCGATTCACCCGTTCTGTCTCCTGCTCAAGATGTATTCGGTATCGATCCATTCGCAAGAACGCTCGCCGCGAGCATTGCAAAAGTTGACGCGAAAGATGGCTTGGTGTTCGCGATCAACGGCGCATGGGGGTCAGGGAAAAGCAGTGCGGTAAATCTCGTCGTTCATCACTTGGCGAATGATTTTATCGATGAAGACATCCTAATCGTAACGTTCAATCCATGGTGGTTTTCTGACGCTGAAGCGCTCACAATATCGTTCTTTCAAGAGTTGCACGCTTCGGTAGGAAAGTCGTTGTCCGCGTCCGCTCGCGAAGCTATGGCATCGCTAGGGAACCGACTATCCGCCGCTGGTCCCTTTCTGGGCGGCATTGCGTCGTTAATTGCGACGCCGGCAGCAGGTGCGGCAGTGACGGGCGCAAGTTCGTTAATTGAAAAATTCACAAAATTGGATAGCACGGTGCAGCAAGAGCACCGCAAGCTTGTCGATTCCCTCGCTTCCCAGACGAGGAGGTTTCTTATTGTCATAGACGATATTGATCGTCTCAGTACCGACGATGCTCTTCAAGTATTCAAGCTAATCAAGTCAGTTGGGCGTCTTCCTAACGTCATCTATCTCTTGGCCTTTGATCGCAATTTAGCTGAAAAAATGATCTCGGAGAGGTTCCCGGCGGAAGGCACAAGCTATCTGGACAAGATCGTTCAAGGTGCATTTGATCTGCCGTTGCCCGATAGGGAGGACCTTCAGAGCCAAGTCCTGCAAGCCGTGCAGGACACGATGGGGTCGCCGGAGGACTCCAATATGGTCCGGTTCATGAACTTGTTTTATGACGCTGTCGCCCCCTTTCTAAGTACGCCGCGCGATGCAGTCAGGCTAACCAACGCAATAAGGGTTTCCTGGTCAGCGGTCTCGGGCGAAGCTGATCGCGCTGACTATCTGGCTTTGGAGGCAATTCGGATATTTCTGCCCAAAACCTACGCCCAAATTCGCACTTTTCCTGACCTTCTGACCGACCTTCAACCGTCAGGACAAAAGGCTGATGTTGCAGCCTATGACCGGCTCTTCCTTGGCGATCTGGAGCGATTGGAACGAGAAATTGCAAAGCGAGCGCTCCGTCGCCTTTTTCCTCGTTTGCAGGGGGTTTGGGGCAATTCGTTCTACAGTGATACGCGCGATTGGCAACGCGATCGTTTAGTTTGCTCATCACAGCACTTTAAAACCTACTTCAACTTTGGAATTGTCGGCGATGGCATTACCCGTGGTGAGAGCGACGGCCTAGTCGCATCAGCGGGGACTCCTGGGAAAACTGCTGAAGCACTAAGAGTCTTCGCGGCAACTGCACGACGAAAACGTGGGACTAGAGCTGCCTTGGCTCTGGATGAGTTGAACATTCGCGCCGGAGATGTCCTTGAGTCTGATATCGGCCAGCTGATAAAGGACCTTTTCAGCGTAGCGGACGAATTGGATATTGAGGTTGATAAAGGAGGCGGTTTTTCGTTTGTCGATAACCAGCTCCGAATCCATTGGATCATGAACAATCTCTTGGAACGATTCGATATTGGGCGACGAACTCAGCTGGTGGAGGACGCTGCTTCAACATCATCGGTATTTTGGCTCATGAGCTACGCGGATCGATGCAAGAATAAGAACGACGACGTAGCCGCAGGCAAAATATCTGAGGGGATTATCGAAAGCCCCGCGTGTGACCGCCTTATGGCTCTCGCTGTCCGTCGGATCCGGGAAGCGGCGGGCGACGGCACGTTGGATAAAATGCGCGACCTAATACCCGCTCTGTTTTGGTGGGGCCGTCAAAGAGATGAAACTGAAGTGCTCGCTTGGACCAAAGCAAAGATAGCGAATGATGACTTTATTGTGCATTTTGCGCATTCAGCGGTTCAGCAAGTAGTTTCTCATAGTCTCGGCTTTGATGATTTATCCGACCGCGTGGGTCGGCGAAGGGACTATGTGCCCCTTGAGGACCTACGTCGAGTAATCGACGTCGACCTTCTCCAAATACGCGTGAACGAGATTATCCAGAGCCCATGTGGAGACGAACAAAGAAGGGTCTTAACGCGATTCATTGATGCACCAAAGAAGCGAGGAAGGGATTTGGAGTAGTGGATGCCTACTCTCTTGCAATCATTCGCCATCCGAAAGGATATGCTGCTAATTCGCATGCGCCACTCAGCAGGCCTTGATGCAGGCGCAGCCGATCGAGCGCGCGCAACAGCCGCCCGCACACTTTACAAGGTTTTTGCCAACTCAAACAGCGCATCGACGTCCGCCGGCGTTTTCCCGAGCGCCGTTGCAGCCGTAGCGATCATACTATTGTCGCGTTCGAACGAGGTAGCAAACTGCCATGAGTCTTTCGTGTCCTGGTCGGCCGTCGAAACATAAGCTTCGACCGCGGCGCGCAACCCCCGTTGCGATAGCGCGAGCCGGATCTGCAGCGCAGAAACGACGATCGGCGGCGCGACAACTGGCGGCGCCGGCGGTTCTGCTTTCGTCAAAGAGCGCGTGGCCGGGTCGCCGAGAAAATCCACAACCGCGCCGGGCGTATCGTTGTATTGCTGTGTCGTCGGCCACCACGTCTCATCACGTCAATGCTCGCGGGGAGGGCCGCGCGGGCGCCAGGCTGGCGATTTTTGCCCTTCCTTGAGCTGGGCATCATCAGGCGGGTGTTTTCGAACTGGAAGTCGTTAATGATTAGATTCGCGAGTTGCGAGAAACGGGCGCCGGTCGCTGCGGCCAACAAAACCAGTCGGCCAAAATCGCCGCTCGGATCGACCTCGAAGGCAGCGTCGACAGCCGTGCTCCTCGCACGCGCGGATGGCGTGCGCCTCGTTTAGCACTGCGATCGCCGATCCGCGCAGCGTGCGGATCGCCAGCCGGCGCTCCTTCGTCATCAGCATCGGAAAATCTCCTGCCGGGGACGAATCCTTGGGTCCCTCACTCGTTCCGGGCTGCTGACACACGGCTGGGATTCCGAATCGTGAGACCTCGCCGTTTTCAACGTGTTCCGATCGGATTATGGCGTTGCTGTCAGGGTTCCGCAATTCACCGCCGCCAAGCGAACGACCAAAAGCTGCAGAATAGAAGGGTGGAAAGGTGGGCTGCAGTTCCCCATTTATTACTAGAGCTCGGCGCGTTTGGCGCCGTCAGCCGAATAGGGATCGGGCCACCGGATCCTTACTGACTGGGGAACGTCATGAGCAGCGAGGGAGACGAGCCGCCGGTGATTACGCTGGCGGAGTTAGAGGCTTGCGCCTTGAACGAGCCCATCGCGGGCCTAAACCAGGCGAGCATGACGGCAGTTTCGATCGCCTATGGCAACGCGTCGGCGGCCGCCAAATCTCCGTGCAAAGAGGTCTTTCGTATGCTCGCCGAGATCGCCGGGATTCATCTCACCCCAGCCATCGGGGCAAGATGTGGGGGCCTGGTGCTCAGATGGCGGACCGGCGGACCATGATTCCAAGCGATATTCGTGGCAGGCAGTCCGATGTCTTGGAAACGGTTCTGCCGAAGATCCAGCATCCCGCACTGCGGGCCCGCATCGCCGACATCGTGTGGACCAACGATCTGCGCAAGGGCGGCGTGGCGAAAGTCGCCATCGACGCGTACTGCGACTGCATCGAAGGGCTGATGGACGGTTCGCTGAAGGCGGCTTTTCCGGTCGACGGGCGCCATCTGGTCGATGCCCAGACGCCGGCGCATCGGGCGTTGCAGATCGCATCCGCAACCAGCAAACGCGGCGCGCCTCTGCCGGACCGCGTGACTTCCGTGATGAATGGCCTCTACCGCCAAGGCCTGGCCGAGGGCCAGCCCGTCATCTTCAGCCGGCTCGCCCAGCTCTGCGTCGACTACAAGCTGATCGAAGCGAAGCGCGCGGCGGTCGATCTTGAGACGGTCGCGACGGCGAAGCCTGAACTCTATCCCGAAGCGATCCGCATGTCGCTCGACTACGCCGGCGTGTTGTACGGCCGCGTCGGTGATCGGGATGGCGAGCAGCGGTGCCAACTTGGCGCGGTGCGCCAGATGCTGCGGATGCGGGACGAGTGCAGCCAGGCCGGCGCAAAGGCGTCGTGGGTGATGGATGCGCTTATGCGGCTGCGTCATATCAGGTGCGACGAAGCGGTCGCGCTGGAGAACGAGTTAGAGGCCGAACTCCGCCGTCTCCAGCGCTCGTCCTTGCGGGAGATGGGCACTTTCGCCGTCGATATTCAAATCCCGGCCGAACGCGAGCGCATTCTGAAGATCTTTGCGCCGATGGATTTTTCCACCGCGCTGAAGTCGTTCGCGCTCTTGGATAGTTCGCCCAAGACAGAGTACCTCAAGGCGGAAGCGCTGCAGCGGGCCGAACAGAATCCGCTGAGCGGCATGATGGCTGCGAAGCATGTCGACGACGAGGGCAGAACCGTCGTGAATACCGCCGACGCGGGATCCGGAGAACCGCCGGAGGACTGGTTCGTCCACATGATCGGGCAGGCGGAATCGTTTCGCCGCGCCACTGTCGTCGCCAACAGCATCGACCCGGTCCGGTTGTTGATTACCCAGACGATCGCCATCGAGGAGCGGCATTTCGGTCCGATCGTCGGGCAGTCGCCGTTTGTGCCGCAGCTACAGGCCTCATTGTACGCGCTCGGCTTTGCCCGATTCTTTCAGGGAGATTTCGCATCGGCGGCGTACGTGCTGATCCCGCAATTGGAGCCGAGCCTCCGGCACATCCTCAAAGCGCGGGGGGCCGACCCGACGAAGCGACGTGACGACGCCACGGAGGAAGATAGAAGTCTTGACGCGATCATCAGCAACCATCGACCCGAATTGGTCGAGATTCTGGGTGAGCCGTTACTGGACGAGTTGAACCGCATCTTCAACATCCAGCCTGGCCCCACGCTCCGTCACGACGTCGCTCACGGACAAATGTCGGCGGGCCAATGCTACTCCGCGGACGTCATCTACGCCTGTTGGCTTCTGTACCGAGTTTGCTGTCTGTTCTTGATGCCCAAATGGGACGAATGGGTACGCCCCGGCTTGGCGATCGAAGAGTCAGGGCGGTGATGGTCCAATTGGACCACAGGAACGTGCCGACCGCTACACAAGCAGCGCCAACACCCGGCGCGTTCGACAGTATTCGCATAAGTTCTCTTATCCGAATTTCACAGTCGCGGTTCTGGCTTAAACAGATTCATTTTTGACCCCAAGGGCACGCAACCCGTTATTGTTCGACGTGGCGAGATTCGGCGCAACATTCAGCTTTGATCTGAATCGTCTGAAAACCTGCTCGATCTCATGCCGATCAAATCCTCTGTCGATCAAATCATCAAATGCCGCGGCAACGATACCAACAGATGCCGGATCGAATGATGCTCCTTTCGGCCATTTTGCAACGGCTGACAGCAAGGCAAGACCGACGACGTCCGATTCCGGTCGGCGTTTCGCATCGAGAGTGCAGCGCCAAGCAGCCGTCCGAAGCCGTCCAGACGCCCGCTGGTGAGCTTTTTGGTCGTCGGTGGGTGATCGGCGCAGTTTACTGCTGGGACGGCTTGCAGACCGCTCCAGGAACGTTCTACGAACCTGGTCGATGTGTTCCGGCGATTGATTTCGGTCGAGGTATGTCATAACGGCCAGAATCCCGGACAGAACGGAAAGTTGCAAGAGCAAGCCAAGCGACGACGAATCTCGTTACAGAGTTAGCCGGTTTTGACGCCTGAGTGAGGTCTATTTTTTGGGTTCTCGGAGCCGTCGGGCGGGATGATCTTCGGTGCTGCCGGGTTGGCCGAAACGATGAAAGTCGGACTTGCCGCCGCTGTCTATTGACCGGCCGATCATGTCCAGGACTTGCCGCCGGTAATGGTGGTTGACCAGATCGATCAGGGTGCGCTCGATCAGCACGCTGCGGACGAAACCCTGTGAACGGGCGACGACGCTCAGCTCTGCGACGAGATCGGGATGGGCCCTGATCGCGATGCGCTCTGTCCGCTTGTCGTCGGGATCTCCGAACGGTCGGCCGCCTTTGCGCTTCTTCGTTTTCGCCGCCTTAACCACAACCATCGGGAATCCTTGAATTCTGCGATTTTCGCAGTCAGTAATCTCTTTCCATGTCGAACAACAACACCACAATAACAGACCTAAAAGAGTTATCTGAGCTGCTCGATCTGGTGGCTGAGGATAGAGCCGAATCAGCCTGTGTAGCAACGGATTTCAAGGATTTGATGGGTGGCAAAATGCATATTTTGTTGGACATTTTGCTCACTAATTCCTTCGATCTGGCGGTCGTCAAGGTCGCTCTGGCGACGGATGCGAAGTATCCGGATTTACGCATTGATTCTGACATCGTCGCCCGGTTCAGCAACCAAAAGTGGGAGAAGTCGCGGCTGCGAGCCCGGTGGTTTGCCCGCAAGATTGCTGGCGATGCCGACGGGCTTGAGATCGCGTGGATGATGATCGCGGCCGATCCGAAGTCGGCGTCGTGGAGCTATGCGTTCGTGACTCGGATGGCTGAAACCGTGTTCTTGTTGACCGGTGAGCCCGGAATCCAGTCGCCGATTTACGGGGATGCGCTGCGGCGCATGGAGCGTTGGGAAGCGATCCGCGACGGCTTTCCCGCCCTCGGTACCGATCCGTTTTACGCGGTTACGGATGCTGGCTGGAGAACGTCCGAACTTGAGCGCGCCAAGGACCAGGAACGCCGGCGGGAACGGCTGGCCGCTGAATACGTCAAGAAGGTCGGCGGATTAAAGCCGGTTGTCGTGACGGAAGATGACGCACAGGACGACGCTGAGGAGGATTTTGCCGGCGTGAAGGTGATCAGTGGGTCGCCCAAGCTGAGCGAGCCGTACAAGTCTCTAATCGGCTCGCGGACCCTGTTGCACCCGGCGCTGAACATTGTGTCTGTGCGGAACGCGCTTTTAGCCGAGTTTCCACATGCTGGGTCGGCCATCGACACGATGTTAGTCGATTTGCGCGAGGACGAGCCGCTGCGATTCAGGCCGTTTTTACTGGTCGGCGCGCCTGGCTCCGGCAAGTCGCGCTTGATCAGGCGGCTGGCGGAGCTGCTGTCGGCGCCGATCCGCCGCTACGATGCGGCCGCCTCGGCGGATAACGCATTCGGTGGCACCCCGAAAAGGTGGTCTACCGCGCTTGCGTGCTTTCCGCTGACCGCGATTGCTGAAACCAAGGTCGCAAACCCGGTGGTGATGATCGACGAGCTGGATAAGGCTGCACCGGGCTATTGGAACGGGTCGCTGCACACGGCGATGATGCCGTTCCTCGAACGCGAGACTTCGAAGGCGTATCCCGATGTCGGCTTCGAGATCGAAGTCGATCTGTCGCATGTGAATTACTGTGCGACCGCAAACGACGACTCGCATCTGCCGAAGCCGCTTAAAGACAGGCTTCGCGTGATCAAGGTGCCGTCGCCTGGCATCGCGCAGCTGCCGTTGCTGGCGACGTCGATCATGAAGGATCTGGCCGTTGAGTTGAATGTGCCGGCATCGTTCTTGCCGCCGTTGGCACCCGATGAGTTGGCGGTGATCGCTCGAGCATGGGGCACCAATGGCAGCGTCAGGAAGCTGCAGAAAATCGTCCGCGGCACCGTTACAGCCCGCGATGCGTCGGCTTCGAGGCACTGATGACTGACGCGATGCAAAGGCTGCTGGAACGGCTGCAGACGGGTTGGGCACCGCACGCCAATGAAATCGATCCAGTTATCGCAATGCGCGATCTGATGGATTGGGAATTTTGGAAAAAAACCGGTCGGCTGATCGGTTGGGAGATTGACTGGAATGACGATCCGCCTGGCGTCGACAACAAGGAAACAGGTGAGGTCCTGTGGATCGACGAGAATCTGGGTTGGGCGCTGTGTGAGGACGGTTTTTGGTGGCTCTACACCCGCGAGGAAGGCGAAAAGATGAGGTATCTCGGTGGATGACGATATCGAAATCGCAGTAGTCGGAATCGGGACTTTTCGCATAACAGCGGAGGGCTTCGTATTTGCGTCAATGCGTGGTCGCCAAGGTGTTTTCACCGTGCCAATGCTGAAAAAGGGCGAATCCATGTGGCGCTTGGTAGAGCGGCTCGGTGATGTGATGGCAACGTCCGAGGAGAGCGACGGGTGAATTATATCGAAATCGTCGTGTGGGAATCGTTTTCGCCGAACGAAAATCACCGCGTTGCTACCGTGCGTGTCTTTGAAGGCGGCGGCGTTGCTGCGTTTGAGCGCGCCCGTAATCGAAAAACTGTCGCTAAGTAACACCGCGCCAGCCAGATGAATCGGTGTGGCGCGTGGTCGAGCGCGTAGCTCGCGTGCTGGCAAGGTCGGATGAGATCGGCGGCTGAATTTGTGCCGAGTAGGGGGCAAAATTCGAAATTGCCCCTTGGTCGGCACAAGAGGTCATCACCCTTTTGACCGATAAACATTGGGTTTTTGATCGAAATTGGCCTTAGAGGTCATCACCCCTGTTTGTGACGAACAAGGGGAAAAATCGGAAAAGTCCCCTTCAAAATCACAAAGTTCCAAATGAAAGAATCGAGGGGCAAAAATCGAAATTTGCTCCTTCAAACTTACAAGTTTCTTGGCGACCGTTAACCGGTTGGTGATGTAATTTTCGAGGGTACAATTCGAAAAAGTACCCTTCAAAATTACTTGCAGAGGGTACAATGACGGGGCAAAATTCAGAATTTGCCCCGTCATTGTTACATCTTCAACGTCGCCGTCGGCTCATACTCTTCGATTTCGACAACCAGATCCCATTTGAAATCGGGATTGGGTTCGTGCTGGTAGCCGCCCGGATTGCAGAGCACGCGCGTTTTGCCGATCATGTAGTCGAAGGAATCGTGGGTATGGCCATGAATCCACAATGCCGGCTGATACTTTTCGATAAGCCACTCCAGGTTCGAAGAAAATGCAGGCGTTAATGGGTCTTCATCGAACCGCTCAGGAACGCTGCGCGGGCTCGGACTGTGATGCGTTGCCACCACGGACGGCCCGTCGAATGGCTCTGCTAGACGGCTTTCCAGCCACGCCAGTTCGCGTTTGTGACGCTGCAACGCATGGGCGGCCGTGAAGCGCGTTGTGTCACCGTTATTTGGAGCGCCGCTCTCCGTCCGGATCAGGTGGTGGTCGTTCATACAATTGCCGGCAATACCCATTGCCGCCATCTGATTGCCGAACAGCTCGTAATCGGTCCACAACGTGCATCCTAAAAACCGGATCCCGTTGAACACGTATTCGGCGGGGTTGCACAAAAACACGTTGGAGCGCTCGACGTTTTGTTCCGCCAGCCGCTCAGCGCCTTCCATCGATTCCTGCCGGTAAAAATCGTGGTTTCCGGGTACATAAAGCGTGGTGCCGTTACCCATCGAGCCGTCCTTCAGCATCTCGATCGCCCACGGCAGATGATTGAGATCGCCAGGAACGATGCAGACGTCATGGTCCGGCGCCGAAGGCGGGTTGCTGTTGCCCTGTTCGTAGTGGAGATCGCTGAAAATCCAGAGTTTTGTCATTCTGCTATTTCGATATCAGGTTTGCGTAATTTGGAAGCGGATCCCCGCGGATCACAGGGACCATGGTGCACCGATCGTGATTGGCTTATCGCCAGCCCGGGGCCGCAGGCCGCATGGCTTGCTGTCTATCCCGCTTCCGTAGTGCCGTTTCCACGCTCGCTAACGAAAATGAATTTGATGCGCGCAAAACGCAAGTCTTTGTGGCCACACAAACCAATACCGATGGAGGTGGTGTCTTTCCAGCATTTCAGCGCAGCGGCGAGTGATTTAGATGCCGGTCGACCCGACCGCGCGGCGGGCTGCCGACGCCGCCGTTCGGAGGCGGCCACCATCGCAGGCTGGAGCAGCCGGCGCCGCGTCGACGGGCTTGATCCAGATGCCGGTTGCCCCGACCGCGCAGCAGGCCGCCGGCGCCGCCGGCCCCGCCGTCTGGAAGTGACTGCTTGACCCAAGCGACACACCTTCAATGAGCAAATTAAGAGCTCGACTCTCGAAGCGTTCGTTTCGAATCTCGAAGCGACACCCTTCGACTCTCGAAGCGTCATGCTTCGAATCTCGAAGTGCCACCCTTCGACTCTCGAAGCGTCATGCTTCGAATCTCGAAGTGCCACCCTTCGACTCTCGAAGTGTCATGCTTCGAACCTCGAAGCGTCATCCTTTCGATTCTCGAAAGATTGTCGTTCGAGATTCAAAGCATCGCACAGCCGGCGACGACGTGCAGCGGGCCACCGGCGCCGTCGTCTAGAAGCGGCTCTCCGTCGCAGGCGGGAGCGGCCGTCGCCATGCCTTGATCCAGACGCCGGCCAGCCAGGTCACGTCCAGCCACAATCATATGCCGCCGGTGCCGCCCGCCAACCGAAGCCCAAAAGGCCCCGGTGACAAGTCCGAAGTCTCGAAGGACGCGGCAACTTCGCACGCGGAGGTCAACACCGCCGAACAGGGCGAGACCGCCAACATCAGGCAGAACACCACCAACAAGGGCTTCTTCCAGGGACGCCGGGTCAAGTAGACATCGCAATACGGCGTTAGCTTACGTCGACCTTACTCGGCCCTTGCCGAGACACCATTTGCAGGGCGGCGGGTAGATCTTGCGTCCCGGCTGGGCCGGCTGCGCGACCTTTGGGAATCCGGTGCCGTCGCAGGCAGAGCACTTGAGTTCCGTCGACGCGCCTTCCGATTTCAATTTTTTCATAGCAATCATTTCTTCGATACAATGCCGACGCACGCCATATCGTTATGCAATACGGACTGCTGGCTGCGGTTGTCCCATTTGACAGTGACCCCGGCCCAGTCCTTTTCGGTGACGGTGCCCAGGTCGTTCTTGTCGTCGCGCCAGCAGACGCGGGCGCCGACGTTCAACAATCTGGATTGGGAGCCGGTCATTGGTTCTGCTGTCTCGTCGCGATTCTATTGGGGCGGCATCATTCTAGCGGCTTAGTGGGCCGATCGCCACGATGCCATTGACGCCTCAGTCTGGCTGACGTGCGGCTACTCGGGATTTTTATCGCATCGGCTAATTGGGGAAAAATTCAGACAGGCACGGGTCAGGGACGTCTGGTCGAGCTCCTGCATCGACTTGAGTTCACCCAGGAGATCGTTTTGGTTGGGCATGCCGAGAACCAGGCGGTAATGGCCGCGTTCCTCATGGGCTTGGTTCCAGCGTTCGGAAATCTCGCTATTCGCCAGATCAAATCGCAAGTGTAGCGGACGTGCGGACCGATAAATCCACCATGGCTGAAGTCCGCTGCGGTCGGTAGTCTCGTCGACTACGCGCTTTGCGATGTTTTCCCAAGGACTAGCCTTTAGCGAGCCTTGGGCGCCTTCGTTTCCCGCATCTCTGGCAATCGCACGCCGAATGGCCAGTGATGCGTATCGATCCACGCGGCCTTCCCGCTGCTCCAGCGCAACTTCGCGCGCGGGCGACGTCTGGCCGAGCCTGCTCCGCGGCCTGCAGGCTTTTTTTTAAAGGTGATGTCGTGCCGGATGAAAAACCGCGACAAAGCGCTGCGGCTTCCGACGATCCGTCGCCTGCGCATCGCCGTAACCGCTTCGTCCAACGTCAGATCCGGATGCTCGGCGATCAGCGCCAACAACCAGCCCGCGTGCTTCTCCAATGGCGAGACGCTTCCGCCACTCGGCTTCGCTGCAGAGCTGCCGTCATCGCTCCAGCGACGGAGCCAGTTGATCACCGAACTCGGGCTCACTTCAAGAAGCGCGGCCACCTCGTGTCGTGAG
>OCZT010002062.1_pt1 | contig 20832 bp, 15 predicted proteins | sample 1539031 | NCBI WGS metagenome assembly OCZT01 (sample SAMEA3539308, study PRJEB22396) | soil metagenome | biome: tundra; feature: field; material: soil | place: USA | collected 2010-05 | depth 0.15 m | reverse complement strand
AGCGCGAAGCCGCCGAATTTGCCGATGACGCGTCCGGCGACATGTTCGAGGCGGCGGAGCGCGAAGCCGCCGAATTTGCCGATGACGCGTCCGGCGACATGTTCGAGGCGGCCGAAGCCGCAGCCTCCGGCTACCTGCCACATGAGCCGACGGCGACCGCGCCTGACGCAGCCGAACCGACGGCTGAGTGGCCGGCTTCGAGCGAGTCGGAATGGCCGAGCCTCTCGAGCCCAAGCCAATTCGCGAACGCCGATGCGGCGAAGGCCGCAGCCGAAGCTCTCCGGGAAGTGGCGCCCCCGGCCCCGGCCCCGACTCACGCCGTTCCGGCGCCGGGCGATGATCGCCCCTATGTTCGCCGCCATTTCGAGTCGTTCGGCGATCAGGACCCAACCGCGGAAGAGGCCGAGGCCCAGGCGCTGCGCGAGGCGATGGCGATCGTGCTGGCCGGCCACGGCGAGGTCACGGACATCGAGGCTCACGCGGACGAACTGCAGCGTTCAATCTCCGAGCCCGCGGCGGCGCCCGACGTCGAGGCCGAACCCGAACCCGATGGCCGGTCGGTCAAGGCGGCGATCGACGAAGAAGCCGTCGCCGATCCCCAACCCGAATGGCCGTTCGAACTCGAATGGGCGTCCGAACCCGAGCCCAAATCTGCGTCCGAACCCGAATGGGCGCCCGAACTCAAATGGGTGTCCGAATCCGAGCCTGAACCTGCGCCCAAACCCGAACACCGCAAGGGCGGCATTTTTCACCGCATCAGGGGTCATTGAATGCGTATCCTCGTGACCGGCGGCGCCGGCTATATCGGATCCGTCTCCGTCGAGGCGTTTCTCGCGGCCGGCCACGAAGTCACTGTCCTGGACGATCTTTCGACCGGGCACCGCGCGGCTGTGTCGAAGGGCGCGGAACTGGTGGAGGGCCGGTACGGCGACACCGCTTCCGTCGCCGGTCTGCTCGAGAAGCACCGGATCGACGCCGTCCTGCATTGCGCGGCCAAGTCGCTGGTCGGCGAGTCCATGGCGGACCCCGGCAAGTACTTCCGCGAGAACGTGGCCGGCGGCATCGCCCTGCTGGATGGGATGCGGGCGGCGGGCGTGAACCGCATCGTGTTCAGCTCCACGGCGGCCACGTACGGCCTCCCCGAGCGAAGCCCGATCGTCGAGTCGGACCCGATCCGGCCGATCAATGCCTACGGTGAGACGAAGCGCTGCGTCGAGGCGGCGATCGGCTGGTACGGCAGCGGCTACGGCCTGCGGAGCGTGATCCTGCGCTACTTCAACGCGGCCGGCGCCAGCCGGATGAACGGCGAGCAGCACGGGCCGGAAACCCACCTCATCCCGAATGTCCTGATCGCGGCGGAGAATGGCGGCGGGTTGACACTCTTTGGCGAGGACTACCCCACTCCGGACGGAACATGCGTCCGCGACTACATCCATGTCGAGGACCTGGCGGCGGCCCACCTTGCGGCCCTGATTGCCACGGATCCTGCCGACACACGGACGGGACCGGCAACGGGTCCGTGCCAGCCACTCATCTGCAACCTGGGAAGTGGCACCGGCTTCAGCAACCGCCAGATCGTGGCCGCTGCGGAGGCCGTAGTGGGCCACGCGATTCCCGTCACGATGGGCCCGCGCCGCGCCGGCGATCCGCCGATCCTCGTGGCCGGGGCCGAGCACGCCGCCACAGTGCTGGGCTGGCAGCCCCGCCGCGGCGCCATCGAGGAGATCATCGGGTCCGCGTGGGAGTGGCGTCGGGCCAACCCGGGCGGATACGCGGCATAGCCGTCACGCGACTACTATCGAACTCCGCGGTCGGATTCTCGCATCGCGAGCGCGCTGACGGACTCGCGCCAAGCGTGACCGCGCCCTCGGAACGGACCTCGGACGCCCGTTTGGCGCGTTGCCCGTTGATAGCACTCGCGTGATGGCTAAACCGGAGGTTCGGGGGCCGGGCGCGCCCCCGCCACTCGACCCCGAGCGAACCGAGCGGACAAAGCGGGCTGAGCGGAGACCGAGCGGAGACCGAGCGGAGACCGAACGAAACTGTCACCGATTCGATCATCGAGTCCGCGCCGACGACGGCCACAGCTATTGGGGCGCGAGCCGACAGGGACCAGCCAGCCCGCCATCGAGATCCCCGCCGCGAACATCTAGCCCAACTCCCCTGCCCCGGGAGTTGGGCCACGTACGGTCGGTGTGGGCTGCTCATCGTGGAAGGCACTGAGCGTGCAACCTGGGCAAGAGAGGTTCAGCCCTCTGCCCGAATTCCGCCAAACGGCCCGGATATCCGGCACAACTCCCTCTCCAGGGAAGTTAGGCCAGATTACGGCCTTCCGGCGGCGTTGCGGCCTTCCGCCCGGCCGTTCGGACGACGTGGACCTTCGAGACCAGATCGGGCCGCTGTCGCTTTGATGGAACTGGCGCACCGGCTAGACCGGAAGTCGCCGTCGCGGGCGGTGGGCCCGAGTCGCGGCCACGCCGACCCGACCGAGTCGCGGGCGGTGGGTCCGAGTCGCGCCCCATCCCCGCCCAACGTGGTACGGTGGCGACGATGCCCTCAAGCGCGCTCACTCCCGCCATCAAGGATGAGATCGCCAGGCTCGGAAGCGCCGACATCATGGTCGGAATTCCGAGCTATCGGAACGCGGCCACGATCGGCCACGTTGTGCGAGCGGCGCAAGCGGGCCTGGTCCAGTACTTCCCGGACCTCCGGCCCATTCTTGTAAACGCCGACGCGGGCTCGCCGGACGGCACGCAGCGCGTCGTCGTCGAGACGGAGCCGCCCGGCTACGTCGAGCAAATACTCCTCGTCCATCCAACCAACCGGCTTCAGCGGGTCAGCCTCACATACCCCGAGGTGGACGGTATCGGCGGCAAGGGCGCCGCCCTCAAGACGCTTTTCGAGATGGCTGCGGCGCTGGAGGTCGAGGCTCTGGTTGTGGTTGACTCGGACCTGAGGTCGATCGTGCCGGAATGGATCGAGCTGCTGGCCGGGCCGATCGTGAAGGGCGGCTACGACTTCGTGACGCCGCTCTACAACCGCTACAAATACGACGGCACCATCACCAATACCGTCACCTACCCCGTGACGCGGGCGCTCTACGGTCACCGCATCCGCCAGCCCATCGGCGGCGATTTCGGCGTCAGCGGGGATCTGATCCGCCATTACCTCGCCCAGGACAACTGGACGGAAGACGTTTCCCGCTTCGGCATCGACATCTGGATGACCACCACGGCCGTCACCGGCGGATTTGCCGTCTGCGAGACGCGGCTGGGCGCAAAGATCCACGATCCCAAGGACCCGGGCTCGGATCTGGGCCCTATGTTCCGCCAGGTCGTGGGCACGCTGATCACGATGGCCCGAGACAACGCCGATCGCTGGCTGGCCATCACCGGCAGCCACGAAGTCCCGGCCTACGGCTTTGAGCGCTACGCCGAGCCGGCTCCGCTCGAAGTCAACACCCTGCGCCTCCTTTCCCAATTCCACGCGGGCTCGCTGACGCTGGCGGACACCTGGAAGCAGATGCTCCGGCCGGACAACTTCGAGAGCGTCATGGCCCTGGCCAAGGACGCCGGCGCAATGGCCGAAAACGCCGCGAACCACCTGGGTCTCGACGCCGAATCGGGCGAGGGTTCCGCCGGCCACGGCGGTCGTCCCTCCACGGACGACCTTTCCGACGCGGTCGCCGACTTCCAGTTTCCGGACGATCTCTGGGCGAAAATCTTCTACGACCTCATGGTTGCGGCGAGCTTCGGCGAGCTGCCGACCGAGCGGCTGGTTGCGGCCCTGGTGCCTATCTACTTCGGCCGGGTCGGGCGCTTTATCATCGAGAACCGTCGGCTCACCGGCGCGCAAGCTGAGGAGCGCGTCGAACGCCAGGCCCGCGAGTTCGAGCTTCTCAAGCCATATCTCGTGGAGCAGTGGCGTGCCGCGGCCGGCACCGCCGCCAGGACCGCCGAGGGCCCGGAGGCCCGCCGATGACGCGCGAACCGCTCCCGACTCGGATCCTGATTCCCGTCGCCAACCCGCTCACCGCCAAAGAACTCGTGCGGATCGGGGCGTCCTTGATGGACCGCAAGAACGGCAGCCTCACCGTCCTCGGGATCGTGGAAGTCCCGGAGGGTACGCCGCTCTCCGAGGGTGCAACTCAGGCCCGACAGGCTCGCCGCCTGCTCCAGCGCGTTCTCGACTATGCGCCCGAAGGCGTCACAATCCACCCGATCGTGCGCATCGGGCGACGCGCGGCGGAGGGCGTCGTGGAGGCGGCCAAGGAACTCGACGCGGACCTGATCGTCTTCGGCTGGGGCGGCAAACCGTCGACGGCCAAGCCCGGCGCTCATCAGGCGGTGTTCAGTTCCACCATCGATGAAGTCGTGCGCGACTCGCCCTGCGACATCGCCGTAGTCAAGCAGGGCGGCGCCACGGACGTCGGCCGCATTCTGGTCCCGATCAGAGGCGGCCCGCACGCGGCCCTGGCGCTCCGATTTGCAGACGCACTGGCGCACCACAGCGACGCCCAGATCCGAGTCCTGCATCTGGTTCCGCCCGGGATCACCGCCACGATCCGAAGCCGAGCCGAGCGAGCGCTGGCCCATTTCATAGAACAACACGCCGAAGGTGACATCGAAAAGGTCGTCTTCGAGGCGGCCAACGTGCGAAGCGCCATCCTGACCGAGGCCGAGAGCTGTGACGTCCTAATCATGGGCGCCTCCGCCAGACCGCCCGCCAGCGAGGGCCAGGCATTCCTGTTCGGGGCCCTGCCGGAGGCCATCGCTCTGACCTCGGCAAAGACGGTCATTGTCGTCAAAACCGGCGAGCCGATCGGCAAGGCCACGTTCGAACGATTGGAGACTCTCGCCGAGACTCTCGCGGCAGCCGAACTGGCAGCCAACGAGTCGCGGGCTGTGCCGAAGCGCGTGGAGCGCTGGTTCGGCGAATCCAACTTTCACCATCGCGAGTTCGGCGACCTGGAGCGGCTCGTCCATCTCAAGGAACAGGCCGGGCTTTCGGTCAGCCTCGTCCTGCCAACCCTCAACGAGGCCGAAACGATCGGGGCGATCGTGCGCCTGGCCCGCCGGGACCTGATGGAGCGCCATCATCTGATCGATGAACTGCTCGTTATGGACTCCAATTCGGTCGACGAAACCCGCAATATCGCCGAGGCCGAAGGTGCGTGCGTCGCCATCCACCAGCACGTACTGACGCAATACGGCAGCTTCGCCGGCAAGGGTGAGGCGCTCTGGAAGAGCCTATACGAGACGAGTGGCGACATAGTCGTATGGGCGGACTCGGACGTGAAGAACTGGCATCCGCGCATGGCCTACGGCACAGTCGGGCCGATGATCGCCGAGGACCGGATCCAGTACGTCAAGGGCTACTACCGTCGCCCGATCGTGGAAGGCGGCGTTCTCAAGGAGGGCGGCGGCGGGCGTGTTACCGAACTGGTGGCCCGGCCGCTGATCAACCTGTTCTATCCGGAATTGTCCGGACTGATTCAGCCGCTCGCGGGCGAGTATGCCGGACGGCGCAGCCTGTTGGAGGCGATCCCGTTCTTCACGAGCTATGCGGTTGAGATCGGGCACTTGATCGATGTTGCCGATCGTGTCGGCCTTGAAGGCCTGGGGCAGGTGGACCTGGAGCGCCGGATCCATCGCAATCAGGAACTCGAGGGTCTGTCGCGGATGAGCTTCGTCATCATCCAGGCCGTGATGAAGCGCATGGAAGAGCGGCGCAAGACACGGCTCTTCGCAGAGCAGGGCTCCACCATGAAGCTGCCGCGATCCGGCCAGGGCAAACTCAGCCTGGAAGTCATCGAGCTGGCGGACCACGAACGGCCGCCGATGATCTCCATTCCTGAGTACGTGGAGAAGCGGCGCATGGCAACCGAGTCGGCGGTCGGCGCGGCTGGCGCGGCCGGCGCGTCAGCCGACGCAGAGCCGCGGTCGGTCGGTGCGGCAAGTGGCGCGGCAAGTGGCGCGGCCGGCGATGCGGCCGATGCAGCAGCCGGCCCAATCGTCGGCGCGGCAAGTGGCGAGACAACCGGCGCCTCCAGGCCGACCGTCACATCGGAGGCACTCTCGTGAGCGACCATCGCCGAGACAGACTGCGCATCGTTCTGGCCCCGGATTCATTCAAGGGGTCGCTTTCGTCCGTGGAAGTGACGCGCGCCCTGGCCGAGGGCTGGTCCCGCGCCCGACCCGGCGACGACCTGATCCTGGCGCCACTCGCCGACGGCGGTGAGGGCACGCTGGCAGCCATCGCCGAAGCGGGCGGCTGGGAGTGGCGTGAGTGCCCGGCCCACGACCCTCTGGGTCGGCCGCTCACTGCCAGATGGCTGATTTCCTCCGACGGGAAACGGGCGGCCGTGGAACTGGCAGAGGCTTCGGGGCTTTCGCGCCTGCCGGACGGCGAACCACGCAGCCCGCTCGCAGCCACCACAGAGGGCACCGGCGAAGTCCTACGGGCCGTTATGGACGCGGGCGTTCGCCACGTGCTCATGGGCGTCGGCGGCAGCGCCACGACGGACGGCGGCTCCGGGCTTCTCCACGGGCTGGGCGTCTGGTTCAGCTGCGGATCCACCGATAGGCTGCCCGGCCCATACCCGGATCTGACGACGGTGGATCTGGCCTCGCTGGATCCACGCATCGGCGAACTCAAGATGCGAATTGCCTGCGACGTGACCAATCCACTGCTAGGCGAGTTCGGCGCAGCCGCGACCTATGCGCCCCAGAAGGGCGCCTGGCCTGAGGACATCGAGGCCCTGGAAGCCTGGCTGACGCACTATGCGGATCTGCTCGAACGCTCCGCCGGGACGCAAGCCCGAAACACGCCGGGTGCCGGCGCCGCGGGCGGAACCAGTTTTGGGCTTCTCTGCCTGGCTCCGCGAATGCGGTCCCTGGAGCTGGTGCCAGGCATAGACGTCGTCATGGAGGAGACGGGCTTCGAGGCGAAGCTCGCCGCCGCCGATCTCGTCATCACCGGCGAGGGCCGAATCGACGAACAAACGGCGTACGGCAAGACGGCCCTGGGTGTGGCCCGGCGCGCCGGCGCGGCGGACGTGCCGTGCCTGGCAATCGGTGGCGGTGTCACTCCGGAGGGCGTCGCCGCGCTGGCCGCAGTCGGGGCGCTGGCGGTGCCCGTGTTGGACAACCCGATGTCGCTGGACGAGGCCATGGCGCAGGCCGCGACACTGGTCGCCGCCGCCGGAGAGAGGCTGGCCCGGATGGTGGAGCTGGGCACTGCGGTGGGTGAACGGAGATCGATTCACGCCGAGGCAAAGACCGGGTCGGCCGAACCGGTTTCATGACACCCGCCGCCAAAGGCGCCAGGCCCGTCGCGAAACCGGGGCAGGCCGCCAAGTCGGGGCAGGGCGCCAAGCCCGTCGCGAAACCGGGGCAGGCCGCCAAGTCGGCCGCCAAGCCCGTCGCGAAACCGGGGCAGGCCGCCAAATCGGCCGCCAAGTCGGGCGCGAAGCCCGTCGCGAAGTCGGCCGCCACCCCCGTCGCCAAATCGCCGCGCGCTCCCAAGCCCGATCCAGAAGTAGCCGCCCGAGCCTGGGCCACCCAACTCGAGTCGGAGCGGCCGGGCCTGATCCCATTTGTCCTGGATCGCCTCGCCGAAGTCACGGGCCGGCCCGTTTGGGAGCGCCGCCTGGACCCAACCAGCGAGCTCGTCCTCACGATTCTCACCCAGAACAGCGCCGATACCAATGCCGAGGTCGCCTTCGCCGCGCTTCGGGCCACCTATCCGTCGGCGCCTCCGCCCGCCGACCCGCCCACGGAACCACGTCACTTCCCCGGCTGGGGCGGAGTCGGCCTGCCGGACCTGCCACCGCCGGACTGGGCCCTCGTCGAAGCGGCCCCGATCCCGGAGCTTACCGACGTCATCCGGCCCGGCGGTTTGGCCAACCAGAAGGCGCCGCGCATCCAGGCCGCACTCCGAGCCCTGGTCGTCAACGGCGGGTACTCGCTGGAGTTTCTGCGAGACAAGCCGCCACTCGAGGCACGCGACTGGCTTTCAGCGATTCCGGGCATCGGCAAGAAGACCGCTTCGGTCGTCCTGCTATTCAGCTTCGGGACGCCGTTGATGCCGGTGGACCGGCACGTCCACAGAGTGAGCAACCGCATCGGGCTGATCCCCGAATCGGCGGACGCAGATGCGGCCCACGACATCTACCTGGCCATGCTCCGGCCGGAGCAAATGTACGAGGCGCACGTGTCGCTCATAGGCCACGGGCGGCGAACGTGCCACGCCCAGCGCCCCGATTGCGAGCATTGCCCGCTGGCGATGCGCTGCCGCTACTTCAGCCCGGGCGCGGAGTAGCGCGACTCGAGCGACTCAAGCGACTCGGCGGCCACGGCGCCACCTATACTCGCCGCAAATGCACGAACACAGGCCCCACCGGATCCTGCTCGTAGACGACGACCCAAGTCTGCTCGTCGTTCTGGCGGAGCAACTGCGAGACGACGGCTACGAGGTGTTCACCGCCCGTGACGGCGCCGAAGCGATGCGCCGTCTTGAGGCCGGCTGGCCTGACCTGATCCTCCTGGACTTGATGATGCCGCGCGTCGATGGGCTCGCGCTGGCTCGCCAGATCAAGGCCGACGCGGACCTGCCGATCATCGTCCTATCGGCGATCGACACGGCCGACAGCAAGGCCAAGCTGCTCGACGAAGTGGCCGAAGACTACGTCTCAAAGCCCTACCACTACCCGGAGTTGCGCGCCCGAATCGAGCGCCTCCTCCGGCGCATGGGCGATCGGATTCCGCGCCAGTCGCTGGTCCTCGGGCCGCATCTCACGCTGAACTTGCATCGCAGGGCTGTGACGGTTGCCGGCAGGGAAGTTCAGTTGACGCCGACCGAATCGCGGTTGCTGGGTGCATTGGCGGCCAACCTGGGCGAGATCGTTCCTACGGCAACGCTTCTCTCGCGCGGCTGGGCGGACACAGACGAGGCGGACAGCTCCTACGTCTGGGTGTCGATGCGCCGCCTGCGCCAGAAGATAGAGATGGACCCCGACAAACCGGTCCACTTGCTCACGGTCCGAGGCGTGGGCTACCGGCTGGTTTCGCGTGCCGCCGATGGCTGAAGACGAATCCGGGGGCCGAAGCCGGCCGGCCGATTCGGCGACGGCCGACGGCGCGCCCGACCCCACGCCGCGAGCTCGTAGGATCGACATCGGCCTCTCCTTCCGCGTCTTACTCACGGCATCGCTGCTGACGGCTGCCGTCCTGCCGGTGGTCGTCTTCGGCGGGATCGTGATGTCGGCCGGGCTTTACTCCGATGTTCGAGTCATGGGGCCGCTACTGATCGGGGCCGTCGTCGGGGCCGCATTCTTCGGCCTCCTGGCCGCCGCCGTTGCCGCCGCCGGCCTGACCGCCCCTCTCCGCCGGATCACCGTGGCCGTTGAGCGCGTGGCCGCCGGCGAGCCGAGTCTCCCCATCTATCTTCCGGGCGACGACGAATTGGCCCGCCTGGCGGAGAGCCACAATCGGATCGCGGCAGAGAGCCAGCGGCGCAATCACGAACTCGCATCCCTGCTGGACGCGATCGCCAGCTTCAACCCGGCCGACGGCGTGGCCAGACTGGCTACCCTGGCCGAGTCGAATGCCTGCGCCGTATTCGGGCTGATCGACTGCCGTGTCGGCCTGGTGGATCCGGCAACCGTCCCCGTCGAGGAGACGGTCCCGGGCGAGCCTAGACCGTCTCGCGCGAAAGTCCGGGCCGGCAGTGAGACCCTAGGAGTCCTGACCGGCCATCTGCCGGCGACTCGAAGCTGGGAGCGCGCAGATCAGGACCTGCTGGACCTCTACGCCAGCGAGGTCGGCGTAGCCCTGCGCAACGCCGAACTGTTCGGCCAGATCGAGAGCCAGAACGCCAGGTTGCTGGAATTGGATGCGGCCAAGGACGAATTCCTGCGCGGTGTCAGCCACAACCTCCAGACACCCCTGACCAGCATCCGAGCCTACGTGGATCAGCTCCGTTCGGCGTCACCCGAAGCGGAGCAAGATCGACGCCTGCAGATCGTCGCCGAACAAGCCGACCGCCTCACGAGACTCGTCCGTCAGCTGTTGACGGTTACCCGGCTGGAGGCCGGCGCCCTGCGCGCCGAGAGCGAAGTCATGGCCATGGGCCCGCGGGTCAAACGCGCCTGGGAAGCGCTCAATGCCCGCGACACCGCCTTCGAGTTGCGCGACGAGGCCGGCGGCTGGTTGGCCGTGGCCGACCCGGACCAGTTGGATCAGGTTCTGTGGGCCCTCCTGGACAACGCCGTGAAGTACGGCGGCCGTGACGGCAAGGTGGAAGTGGAGATCAGGACCGACGACACGATCGGTCGGCTTCACGTCACCATCGCGGACCACGGCCCGGGCGTCTCCGAGGCAGACCGGGCCCGCCTCTTCACCCGATTTACCCGCGGCGCCTCGCACACAAGCGGCGACGGCACCGGCCTTGGCCTCTACGTCTCACGCCAGCTGCTCCGGGCCATGGGCGGTGAGCTGTGGCTCGAGCCCGAGCGCGCCGGGCTGGGCGCAGCCTTCACCCTGTCACTTCCCGGCGAACCGCCCGGCGACGAGGGCTGAGGCCGAATCGCCGCAATAGTGGTCCCGCATTCTGCTTAGGCAAAGGCACGCAGAATGGACGGCCACTCATGGGCCATTGGATCGCGCCCGCTCTCGGGCGAAAGTGATGGCCGCGCCGCGCAGGACGTTACGGCTGGGAACGGTAGTTCAACAACCTGGCACCCCAGCCGACTACCTGGATAGATGCCTTCAGCAGCATCTTATTGATGCTACGCGAGAGAAGAAATGGCTGGACGACCAGGGTTCCTCGGAGGGATCCGCTCAGGCGACGGGCCCGAGCGCGACGCCGACTCCGGATTCGGGCCCAGGGCTCTGGCCGAGCAGCCGGGAATTCGGCTCGGGGACAACAACGCCCCGCGCTTCGAAGGCGAGTTCACGACTCCGCCCGGGTTCGACCCGATCTGGGGAACCCTGGGCGCGCCGTCTGCACCGAGCAACGACGACTGGGCCACTCGTGGGGATGATGGGCCCGAGGGCCTGGCGATCGCGGTTGAAATCCTCGGCAACGGCTTCCATGTGTCGGGCGAGATCCACACCGGCCAGTTCGACCGCCTGTCCGACTGGATCAACATGCAGGCCGGCTTCATCCAGGTCCATAACGCCTGGCATGCCCATTTGGGCCAGATCAGCGCCCGTGATCCAGACCATCGCAAAGGCGTGTTGTGGGTCCGCCTCAACCAGCTGGTCCTGATCGCGGAGAAGGCGCCCGCTCAGCAGATTCGGCCGGGTGCGCCGATGGTCCAGAAGCAACGCCGCAATGTCTCGATCGTCACGCCGGGCTACAACCTGTCCGGCAGCCTCCACGTAGTTGCATACGGATCGATGTCTCAGTTCCTCGAGACTCCCGACCCGCACTTCCTACCGATGACGGATCTTGCGGTGCGCTGGCTCTCCGACCCGGCGATAACCGCCCGCTTCCCGTTCGCGATGATCAACCGCGAACAGATCGTGACCGTCCTGGACGAAGCCACGATCCAAGGCGGCGGCTCGTCCGGTACCGATCGTGACGCCGAAGACGACATGCCGCTCCATCAACGCTGGGGCACCGCATCCTAGCGGCATCGCCCTAGCGGCATCGTCCTAGAGGCCTCATCCGGACAGCCGCGTAACGGCGGCTCCGGTCAGCGAGTTGGCTGCGTGGGCAACTGTCTCCGAACCGCGACGACCTGATCCAGCTCCAGATCCGCGACGACCAGACCGGGCCCATCCGAAGCCTGGGCGATGACGATGCCCCACGGGTCGATGATCATGCTACGGCCGTGAGTCAGAACGCCGGCGCCGATGCCGCATTGGGCCGGGGCGATGACGAAGGCGCCGTTCTCGATGGCCCGGGCACGCAACAGGACTTCCCAGTGATCCCGCCCCGTGGCCTCGGTGAAGTTGGCCGGTACCGCCAGAACGACGGCCCCGCCCGCAGTCAGCTCCCGGTATAGCTCCGGAAATCGCAGGTCGAAGCAGATGCTTAGGCCCAGGCGAACGTCCGTCTCTTCGGCCAGGCCCTCCAACGCCGCAACCACAGTGGTGTCGCCGGGAGTTATGCGCGCCGACTCGCGATCCGCAGGGCCGTTGTCGATCGCGACGTCGAAGAGGTGGCGCTTGCGGTATGTCGCGGAGATGTTGCCGGCGGGGTCCAGCAGCACGGAAGTGTTGTACGGCCGAAGCGGGTCCGTGGAACGCTCCGCCAGACTGCCGAGCAGAATCCAGGCGTTGAGGTCGCGGGCCAATTTCGCGAACGGCTCGGTGATTGGTCCCGGAAGCGGCGTCGCGGACTCGCGGAAGCCGGCCAGAGGGCCGCGGTATTGGAACATTTCCGGCAGGGCGATCAGGCCGGGCTTGCTCTCGCCGGCCGTGCGAACCAGCGCGGCGGCGCGGTCTACGTTGGCGGCCACATCCTGGTCGGCGGCCAGCTGAACCAGGGCAACTCGGAGTCTGGTCATTCGTTCGCCCCTACGGTATGGGTATTGCCCTCGGCGGTTGTCCGCCCATTCGGGTCGATGGTACCTTCATGTCGCGTTTGTCGATCAGCGTGACCACGTCACGGAGTTGAAGGGTGCCCCGGCCGGCAAATCCGATCGGGGCACCGAAGAACGGGATCATCGGACCCCGCCGGCGGATCAGCCGTTGACCAGACCGCTGGTATTCACGACCTCGAAATCGGTGCCGTAAAGCGTCTGGAAGACGTGCATCTCGTCATCGTTCCAGCGCGAGTCGGGAGCACCGCTGACGTACCACGGCGAGCCGTTGTCGGCCAGGATCATGCCGTAGCGCTTGAGGGCGGTGAGCACGATCTGAGCGTGCGGCCCGAACCTGGAGATGTCCACGGAAGCCTTCAGCCGGACGCGCAAGCCCATCGGCGGCAGGTTGGAACACGGGGCTGCGGTGAGGTGGCGAGCCGGATAGATTTTGCCGCACGTGTTCGGGGCGGTGAAGCGGAGGGCGTGGTCAATCGAGCCGGTGAGCATTTCCTCGTAACGGACGAGGCCGGGGAAGATCGGCAGACCGGCTGCGTCGGCGCTGGTCCAGCCGGCGGGCCGCAAGGCGTTGGAGTGGAGGTCGAAGATGGCGCCCGAACCGGCCGACCAGCTCGAGCCCGACTGGCGCACGTTGTACAGCTCCCAGAGCTTGCACTGGTTCAGATCCAAGGTGAGCAGATGGCGGTCCGAGCCGGCCTCGATACGCGGACTCGCCGGGATGGGGTACGGGCCCGGGTCCGACTCGTCGGCGTAGTCGAAGCTGACGTTGTAGGTTGGCGTGCTCGAATCCACGATGTTGTACGGAATACCGTCGCCGATGGCGTCGAAGTCCGGGTGGAGGTAGTTCCCGGCGCCGATGGCGTTGACCATGGCCGCGGAGTTGGACGCCACGGACAATCCGTCCACGCGCTGGTTCCACACGTTGGAGGACGGGAAGACGTAGCACGGGGCGCCGGGCGTAGGCTTGGGCGTGGGGGTGGGCGGCAGCGTTGGGGCAGCGGTCGGGCGCGCGGTGACGCGGGCGGTGGCGGGGGGTGCGACGGGAGAGCCAGATGGCCGAACGGTCGTCTGCGGGCCGGGTGTCTGGCCGGACGACGGGCCGGACGACGGGCCGGGTGTCTGGTCGGGTGTCTGGTCGGGTGTCTGGGCCGCCGTGGCTCCGGCGCTGGACGCCGGTTCCGAAGTTAGATCTGAAGCTCCGGCTACCAGCGGGCTCCCGATCTCGGTGAGGCCCGATGCGCTGGAACCTGCCCTGGGGCCACCGGAGCCGAAGCCGGAGCCGGAGCCCGAGCCGAAGCCGCCGAATAGCGTGCACGATGCGACTGCCGTGATCAGCACCATGGCACCGACCGTGGCCGCAATTCCCGTCGTACGAACAGAGAAACGCATGTGCGGATGCTACGTGGCCCGACGGCCGCTGACCGCCCCCGAACGTCCCGGTCGGCCAAGTCTTACGTACGAGGCAGGGCTGCGGTAAGAGTCAGGCTCCGGGCCACTTCCGCGCCCAGGTCTATCCTTGCCGAAAGCCAATCAGGCGATCCATCCGGAGGTCGATTCGTTGAGCACAAGCGGGCCCGCGAGCGATTACGACAAGACCGTAGAGGCCGCAGTCGAGCGGGGACTCGCCGGGCTGGACATGGAGACCAAGGTCCGCCTGCTGACCGGCATCAACTTCTGGGCGACGTACGACGCGCCACAGATCGGGCTCCGGGCGCTGGTTGTCTCCGATGGACCTGCCGGCGTCAAGGGCGGCTCGTTCGTCCACGACGAAACCACGACCAGCCTGCCCAGCCCAACCGCTCTGGCCGCGACCTGGGACGAGGGTCTGATCGCCGAAATCGGGCAGATGCTGGCCGGCGAGGCTCGCCGCAAAGGCGTCGATGTGCTGCTCGGCCCCACCATCAACCTCCACCGCTCCCCCGTCGGCGGGCGCCACTTCGAGCAGTTCTCCGAGGATCCGCTCCTCACCGGCCGGATCGCCGCGGCCTATGTGCGCGGCCTGCAGTCGCGCGGCGTCGGCGGCTGCCCAAAGCACTACGTCTGCAACGACTCCGAGACGGAGCGCCAGTCGTACAAGGTGGATGTGGCCGAACGGCCGCTCCGCGAGCTGTACCTGTCGCCGTTTGAACGCACCGTCGTGGACGCGAACGCGTGGACGATCATGTCCGCATACAGCGGCGTCCGGGGCACGCCCATGACGGAGAACGAGCTGCAGACGGATCCGCTGAAGACCAAGTGGGGCTTCGACGGCCTGGTCATGAGTGACTGGTTTGCGACTCACACCACCGTGCCGACCGGGCGAGCCGGACTCGACCTGATCATGCCCGGGCCGGACGGGCCGTGGGGCGACGCGCTGCTGGCTGCAGTTCGTGCCGGGAACGTTCCCGAAGCCGCCATCGACGACAAGGTCCGCCGCCTCCTGCGCCTCGCCGCTCGCGTCGGCGCACTTGAGGGAGTGGCCCCGGCAGCGCCCCTGGCCGTACCCGCGCCCCAGGCCGAAGTCTCGGCCCTGGTCCGACGCGTTTCCGCGGCCGGTTCCGTGCTCCTCACCAACGACGGGGTCCTGCCGCTGGTCGCGGGCGATCTGCGCCGTCTGGCAGTTATCGGCCCCAACGCGGCCGTGGCACCCAGCCAGGGCGGTGGCAGCTCCAACCTCCGACCGGACTACACCGTCACGCCGATCGATGGTTTGCGGGCCGCGCTTCCGGGCGTCGAGATCCTGTTGCGCCAGATCGACCGCTACCGGGCCGGGTTCCAGCGCATCGCCGCGGACGAAGTCAGGCTGCCGGCCTCCGCCGGGGCAGACGCCGGCAAGCCCGGAATCCTGGTCCGCATGCTGGACGAGGCCGTTCCCGGCTCAGACGCCACCAGCCTGGCCGACGGGGTAATGACCGAGAATCGCCGCGAGATTCGGCCGGACGGCCGGCTGGCATGGGGCGGCGATCCTCGGGTCGCGGGCCGGCACGTCTTCGAATTCTCGACCACCGTGACTTCGCCGGAGACCGGACGCCATCGGATCGGCCTCGGCGTCCACGGCCACGTCGCCGTCTGGGTGGACGGCAAACTCGCCTACACGGGCGGAGTAATTCCGGAAACGGACGACATCGATGTCATGTGGAACGGCGCGCCCAACCAGGCCGCGGAAGTTGAGCTGACCGCGGGCCACCCGGTTGAAATCGTCATCCGGTGGCGCAAGTGGTACGAGCAGAACATCGTCCTTGTCGACTTCATGATCGAGAAGCCGGTTGTGGCCCAGGAGACGCAGCTCGCCGAGGCAGAACGGCTCGCCGGCGCGGCCGATGCGGTAGTTCTGATGATCGGCACCACGGCCACCGAGGAGAGTGAGGGCTTCGATCGAACCAGTCTTTCGCTCCAGCCGGCTCAAGACGAGCTGGTCCGGCGAGTGGCCGCAATCAATCCGCGCACCATCGTCGTGCTGGCCGCCGGTTCACCCGTACTGATGCCCTGGCGGGACTCCGTGGCGGCGATCCTACTGACGTGGTTCCCCGGCCAGGAGGCCGGCAACGCCCTGGCGGACATGCTGCTGGGCCACGTTGAGCCGGGTGGCCGAATGCCCACAACCTGGCCGGCGGAACTCGCGGACGTGCCGATCCTGGACACCAAGCCCGTCGACGGCTGGTTGCACTACACCGAAGGCCTGGACATCGGCTATCGGGCGTGGTTGCGTGCCGAGGTGCCGCCCGCCTTCCCATTCGGTCACGGCCACGGCTACACCACGTGGACCTACCTGGACGCCGAGGCCACAACCGTGGATGGCTCGGCCGCGGTGAAGGTCCACGTTCGCAACTCGGGGTCGCGGGCCGGGCGCGAAGTCGTGCAGCTCTACCTGGCCCGCCTGGACAGCGCCGTTGAGCGGCCGCTTCTCTGGCTCGGTGGCTATGCGGCCGTCGAAGCCGACGCCGGGCAGACGGTGGAAGTCGTGGTTCCGGTCGACCGCTGGGCGCTTCGACACTGGGATGAGGCTATCGGCGACTGGGCAGTTGAGCCGGGTCAATTCGAGATCAGAATCGGTCGGAGTCTCGGGGATCTCCGGCTGGCCGCCGCCATCACAGTCGAGGGTTAAGAGAGCTTGGAGGCAGCGCCGACTGCAACCCAGGCTCCGGCCGGTCGGCCCGGCGCAGCGTGGATTTCGTTTTCGTACCTGGCCGTCTGGGCGTATCTCCTGTACGGCATCGGAAACGCCACGCCGCACCTGCGGGCAGACCTCAACCTGAGCGACTTCCAGGCCGGACTGCATGCTTCGGCCCTGGCAGTCGGCGTTCTCGCGGCCGGGGTCTGCGCCGACTCGATCGCGCGGCGACTGGGTTCGGCCTGGCTCCTCGATGTGGCGGTCGCCGTTCTCGCAGTCGCCATCGGTCTGATCGTTCTGGCACCGAGCCTTCCCGTCTCTCTGGCCGGAGCCCTGCTGCTGGGCCTGGGCGGCGGGACGCTGGGTACGGACGTGAACGTGCGACTCAGCCGCAGCGGCGGTCCCGAAACGCGCAAGCTGATGGGCCAGGCCAACGCAATTGCCATGGTGGCGGCCGTGATCGCGCCCGTGGCCATGGGCGTGGCCGAGTCCGGCCTGCACGCCTGGCGCATCGCCCTGCTTCTGCCGATCGCCGCATTCGTGGTTCTGACTCTGACGCGGCCGCGCCAATCCGAAGCGCGCAGCTCGGTCAGACCACCGAGCGCCCCGCTACCGGCGGCCTATTGGTTCGTTTGGTTGATGCTCGTGCTGGGCGTCTCGATCGAGTTTTCGTTCGTCTTCTGGGGCTCCACCATAGTCGGGCAGCGAACCGGCATATCGAGCGCCGACGCGACGTTGTTGGCCAGCTTCTTTGTCGCCGGCATGTTCGTCGCCCGGGCGGCCATCGGCCGAGGGCTGGGCGAAAGTCGTGCCTCGCACGGCATTCTGGCAGGGGGCCTTGTCGTGGTGCTGATCGGAGCCGGCCTCGTCTGGGTCTCGACCACACCTGCGGTCTCCGCCCTCGGTCTCTTCCTCGGCGGCCTCGGCACGGCCGGTCTATGGCCGATCGGCCTGGCCGTCGCCCTCCAGACCGCCCCGAAGGCGTCTCTCCAGGCCTCCGCCCGCGCTACGCTCGGTTCCGGCTTCGCCGTCTTGTTGGCCCCCTCCGCCCTGGGCCTCGCCGCCGACAAAGTGGGCGTGGTGGGCGCGTGGGCCATCATTCCGGCTTTGGCCGTGGCGGCACTCGTGGTTGTGGCGATTACGCCCCGGGCTGCCGCTCAAGATCTGCAGGCCGAAGACCGCATCGTTTCCTGATAGACTCGCGGTCGGCCACCGCGCGCCGCCTTAGCTCAGTGGTAGAGCAGCTGTTTCGTAAACAGCAGGTCCTGGGTTCGAGTCCCAGAGGCGGCTCCACTTTTCCCTCGTGAAATGCCCCAGCGGAACGATGTGGGCTCAGAGGTGGCAGCAGACTCGGCAGCAAAATGCTCGGGCGGCTCTCTCGTGGGCCATCGGCTCGCCTACCACCGGTTGCTACTCAGCAGCTGACCCGTGCTTCGTGGCAGAACTTCCGAGATCCGATCATCGGCCGGGAAGTACGCCACGTTGACATCGGTCCGCCTGAGCCGAGCCCCCGCCCATTCTGGACGCTACGCTAACGCACATGGACGGCACCCTGATCTCTGCAAGCTGCACAACTGGTTGGTTTGATTGGGTCCACGGAGAACTGTGGCTTTGTTCCGATGGCCTTCTACAGCGATCGTTGGGGCTCGAAGAAAGCAAGCGGCATGGCAAGGAGATCCGAAAACAGCGGAAGCTGACGACCCTCGACAGAGCGAGTCGCCCAACCAAGGCGTTCACTGCGGCTGAGATTGTCGCGATAGTGGCGAGCGACCGTCGAAACCGGTGGATTGCCTGGGACGACATCGCCCAGGCCACGCTGAAGCGCGGAATCGTCGACCACTCGCTTCACTTCAGACTACGCAGCGGTGGTCGGGCGAAGTTCCTTTGGCTCAAGGCCGACGGCGGCTACGACCTGCTCGAGGAGTCGTTAGGCCGGTTTCTCCCGGACCGATTCAAGACGATTGCCCGGCGTATCGGCTGAGAGCCCGTTCTGTGGACGGAAGGACCTTCATGGCCGCGGCTCAGGCCACCAGCTTCAGCCTCTCGGGCGCGACGCGCACTTCCAGCCTGCGACCCCAACCAAAGTCCAGGCTGTCGGATTCGATTCCGTCTCGCGGCGCCGTGAGCCAAAGGCCGGTCAGCTGGCCCGCAGGAAGTCGGCGTATCGCTGTTCCAGCCTCGCGGGGTCCGGGCGATCCGATAGCCGCGGCGGCAGGGACAGCAGCTTGCCGTGTATCTGCTGCAAGCCCACGAGAAGCATCGGGCCGTCGTGCTCGGCGAGGATAGACGGCTTGACCTCAATGACGTAGTCCGGGCGGACCGCGAAGAAGAGGCCGTCGAAGGCGGCGTGGTGCAGCTTGCACAGCGCCACGCCGTTGCTCACCACTGGCTCACCTTCGGGGTGGCTGTCCGGCGTGATGTGGGCCGCATCGAGTAGTTCCTGGTGACGCAGGCTGCAGAGTGCACATCTCTCCTGGTACGCACGCAGGACCCGCTCGCGGAACAGCTGCTGATGGAGCCTCTGGCGCACTGCCCGCGTCACGTACTCGCGCCGCGCCTCCGAGCCGTCGTCGGCAACCTGGTTGGTCGCGCTCGCGTAGGCAGCCGAGATGTCGTCGACCTGGATCGCAAACCTGAGGGCGGCGGGGTCATCGCCCACCACGAACGCAGGGTAGGCCGCGACGTACGCGCCGGGTTCCACTGAGTGGAAGTAGACCAGCGGCACGCGCTCGTCGTGCGCCGTCCGCAGGCCGACGTTGTCCTTGTGACCTGGGTCGGTGCCGCGGTAGGCGTAGGAAAGAGCGCCTGTCCGCTCGTCGAAGGCGTCGGCATATGGTCCGCGAACGATGGTCGTGATCGACAACGGCAGCTCGCAGACCGCCGGCTTCCAGATGCCCTGCGGGCCCATCAACGGAATCCGCTTGCCGTCCAACGAGAACGCCTCGAGAGATGTGCGCGACAGCGCCTCGCCGTGTTCCTGGCGCTGTTCGGTCAGCCAGTCGAACACGGCCCGCCTGATCTCGATGTCGCGCGAGCCGATCACAACGCCAGGATAGCTGGGGAATCGGAGCGTAGAAGGCCAGTACGACGTGAACGAGTCCATTTGTTTCCGCCGGTGGAAATGGTCGTCAGACATTCCTCCTCACCGACGATGTCGACCCGCGCTCCCAGGAAGCCGCGATCGCCTGTTCGAGCGGTACCAGCGTCGAGGAGGCGGCGACGAGGCTTGACGCGGCCGCCGCGAGTTCATCCTAGCTGGCGGGCCGCCGAGTTGGCTTGGATATCACGCCTTCGGCCCTCATCAGGCTCACCCGCCTGCCGGAGAAGACTGCATTGATCTCCAGCTCACCGCCCTGGGCCTGAACGAACTGGGCCAGGGTGGAAACGCGTACGTCGCGCTGGCGCTCGATGCGGGAGACGTTCTCTTGTGACTTGCCCATCTCAGCCGCCACGGCCTCTTGGGTCATGCCTCTGGCCTGACGCGCGACCGGCAGACCGCAACTACGTCGGCCCATGTCCCGTTCTGGTCGGACATCATCGACAGCATTGGCCTGAGTTACCCCGGCCGATCGTAGCTCCGGAAACGGTTCGATCGACCATTCGGTCGGTCTCCAGGGCCCGGAGTCACGTTCAGGCAGGCGTCCGCTGGCCCGATTCCGGACGCCGACAACGCCTCGGTCCTGGATAGCACTCGCGTGAGGACTATTTCGAACCTCGGCCGGCGCCCCGACGCAGGTGGCCGCCGGGCGCGGCCGGCACCGCCGGTTTTTGCGGAATGCAAGCACCAGTTGCGCGACGCACGAGATTCGGCTGGATCGTCCCCATTTCTGTACCGCTCCTCCCTTCCGAGCGGTCCATGCGACGAAAGCCACGCTCAGCCAAGCGTAGCCGGCCTGCCGAATACATCCAGGTCCTCACGTGAGGCAACTGCCAGTTGCATTCCGCAATTCCTGCGGCCTGCGGCCACAACGGCCGACTATTCGCCGGTCGTGTAACGCAACTCCCAGTTGCATTCCGCAATTCCTGCGGCCCCAGGCTGAGGCCCGGAGTTCAACCAGGCCAGCGCCAGCGCCAGCGCATCGCCGGACTTGAATGCCACTCGCGTGGCTGCGGGATCGGCTGACGGCCGGCTCACTGGCGGCCGGCTCACTGGCGGCCGGCTCACTGGCGGCCGGCTCACTGGCGGCCG
>OCZT010002061.1_pt1 | contig 20833 bp, 7 predicted proteins | sample 1539031 | NCBI WGS metagenome assembly OCZT01 (sample SAMEA3539308, study PRJEB22396) | soil metagenome | biome: tundra; feature: field; material: soil | place: USA | collected 2010-05 | depth 0.15 m | reverse complement strand
ATCTCGCCGTCACGTACGCCGTCCCCGGCGCGAGCTGGTCGCCGAGCTACGACGCCCGCGTGAACTCCAACGAAAAAACCATCGCCCTCGCCTACTCCGGCCTCGTCCGCCAAAACACCGGCGAAGACTGGAAAGACGTCACGCTCACGCTCTCGACTGCGCGCCCGAGTCTCGGCGGCGCGGCGCCCGCACTCACGCCGTGGGGGCTGGATGTGTTCGTGCCGCGGCCGGTGCCGATGCAGTCTGCCGCCCGTGCGGACGAAGAAGCACGGCGGCCGCGCGCAGCGCTTGCCGGCATTGGCGGCACAATCAACATGCAGACCTTCACGAGCAACGCGCCCGCTGAAGCCAAGATGGAACAAGACGCCAGCTTCGCCGCCGCGATCATGGAGGCCGCGGCGACGAGCGCCTCCTTCAAAATCAGCACGCCCACCACCGTCCCGAGCGACAACTCCCCGCAAAAAGTCCCCATCACCACCGCCGCGCTCGCCGCCAATCCCGAGTATCTCACGACGCCGAAGCTGATGCCGGCGACGTTCCTCACCGCAAAAGTCGTCAATTCCTCCGAATTCCCGCTGCTCGCCGGCGCGATGAATGTGTTTCTCGACGGCACCTTTGTCGCGACGAGCGCGCTGCGCACTGTGATGCCCGGCGAAAAATTCGACCTCGCGCTCGGCGCCGACGAGGGAATCTCGGTCAAGCACAAGCGCGTGCAGCGCTTCACGGAGGACACCGGCCTCACCAACAGCGGCAAACGCATCACCTACGAATATCTCCTCACGATCCAGGACAACAAGAGGACGGCCGCCCGCGTCATCGTCGCCGACCAGCTGCCGGTTTCGCACAACGAGAAGATTATCGTGAAGCAACTCGCGCCCGACGCGAAGGACGTGAAGCCCACCCCCGAGGGCGCGCTCAAATGGACGCTGGAACTCAAGCCCGCCGAGAAACGCGAGCTCACGCTGAAGTTCTCCGTCGAATATCCCAACGACGTGCAAGTCACCGGCCTCGAACCGTGACGACCGCGGCGCTGGTGCCTCGCCCCGGAATTCCACGCCGGCCGGCCCGAATGACTTGAGCCGACGGCCGCGCCCTCCCCTCGCCATGCCAGCGCAAAATTCTCCTACCGGAAATGCGACCGCCGGATCTGTTGCGGCCCGCCGTGTGGATTGGGCGGGACTGGCCAGCGTGCTCATCCTCGCGGCCGGGGCGCTCGCCGTTTACTGGCAGACGTTTTCCGTTCCGCTGCTGTTCGACGATGCTTCCTCGATCGCGGGCAATTCATCCATCCATCGGCTGTGGCCGCTCGGGCCGGTGTTGTCTCCGCCCAATGATGCCGGGGTCGGAGGGCGGCCACTGTATAATCTCTCGTATGCCCTGAACTACGCGTTCGGTGGCACGGCGGTCTTCGGCTATCATCTGGTCAACCTGCTCATTCACGTATCGGCCGGCTGGATCCTGTTTGCCCTGGTGCGCGGCACCCTGCGGCGGCCCGTTCTGGCGGCGCGCTTCGGCCCGGCCGCCACGGCGCTGGCGCTCGCCATCAGCGCAATTTGGACCTGGCACCCGCTGCAAACCGAATCGGTGACTTATCTGTCCCAGCGGGCCGAGTCGCTCATGGGGCTGTTTTACCTGCTGACGCTTTATTGCTTCATGCGGGGAGCTGGCACGGACGACCAGAAGAACCGCCGAATTTGGTTCACGTTTTCCGTGCTGGCTTGCCTGGCGGGCGTGGCCACCAAGGAGGTGATCGTGACCGCGCCGCTGATGGTGTTCCTCTACGATCGCACGTTCATCTCGGGCAGTTTTGCCGGCGCGTGGCGGCGCCATGGGCGGCTGTATTGGGTGCTCGCCGCCACCTGGCTGCCGCTCGGCTACCTCATGCTCGGACTGCACCAGCGGGGGGTGGGTTTCGGCCAAGGGGTCGCGTGGTGGGCGTATGGATTGGTTGAATGCCGCGTCGTGGTGAAGTATCTCCTGCTCGCCCTCTGGCCGCATCCTTTGGTTTTTGATTACGGAGAGTTTGTGGCTCCACGACTATCCGAGATCTGGCCCTCCCTTTTGGTTCTGGCTTCGCTGCTGACCGCCGCCGTCGTCTCGCTGCGGCGATGGCCCGCCGTCGGTTTTGCGGCCTGCTGGTTTTTTGTGCTCCTGGCGCCGACTTCCAGCATCGTGCCGATCGCGGGCCAGCCGATGGCGGAGAGCCGCGTTTATCTCGCGCTGGCGGGAATCGCCGCACTCGTCGTGCTCGGAGTCTTTTCCCGGGCCGGGCGTTGGAGCATGCCGTTTTTCGCCGTCGTGGCACTCGGCCTGGGTCTCGCCTCAGCAAGGCGCAATCGGGATTACGCAAGCACGGCGGCCCTTTGGAGTGACACGGTCGCGAAATGTCCGGCCAATGCCCGGGCCCACAATAATCTTGGTGAAGTTTGGCTGCCGATACCGGAAAGGTCGAATGACGCGATCGCGCATTTCCAGGAAGCGCTCCGCCTGAAGCCGGACTTCGCCGAAGCGCATACCAACCTAGGCAGCGCCTTCGCGAAGCTGCCCGGCCGGCTGGATGAGGCGATCGCGCAGTATCAGGAAGCGCTCCGCCTCAAACCGGATTCGTCGGAAGCCCACTTCAACCTAGGCACGCTCTTGGCCAAGCTGCCGGGCCGGCTGGATGAGGCCATCGCGCACTATCAGGAGGCGCTCCGCCTCAAACCGGACTCTCCGATAAACCACTTCGATCTGGGCAACGCCTTGGCGAGAACGCCGGGTCGGCTGGATGACGCCATCGCGCAGTATCAGGAAGCCCTGCGCCTGAAACCGGATTTTGCCGAAGCCCACTTCAATCTGGGCAATATCTGGCTGGATCTGCCGGGCCGGCTGGATGACGCCATTGCGCAGTTTCAGGAGGCGCTGCGCCTCAAACCGGACTATCCCGAAGCGCACTTTAATCTGGGCAACGCTTGGTTGGCGACACCCGGCCGGCTGGATGACGCCATCGCGCAATTTCAGGAGGCGTTGCGCCTCAAACCAGACTTTGCCGAGGCTCGTTTTAATCTGGCCAATGCCTTGGTGGCAATTCCGGGCCGCATTAATGAGGCGATCGCGGAATATCAGGAGACGCTGCGCCTCAAGCCGGATTATCCCGAAGTGCATTTCAATTTGGGCAACGTCTGGGCGAAGGCCCCGGGTCGGCTGACTGACGCCATCGCGCAGTATCAGGAAGCCCTTCGCCAGAAACCCGACTATGCCGAAGCCCACTTCAACCTGGCGGTCGCGTTGCTTAATCTCCGCGGCCGTAACGGCGAGGCTGCCGCTCACCTTGAAGCGTTCCTGCGGCTCCGGCCGGAGAATGAAGCAGCGCGGCAACTCCTGGCGAAACTTCGGACATCTCAGCGGTAGGAAAATTTCCCGATTCACCGTAATCGGCTGAACAAAAAGCCCCGCGCATTGCTGCGCGGGGCTTGCATTGAAAAGAGGCGGTCGGTCGTCGCTCAGAAGTCCCGGGTCGCTGTAAGCGTGAAGGCACGCCCAACCCACAGGCTCTGGCCAGAACCAGCGGTGAAGTAGATGCCGTTGGTATTGGTGGGGGCGGGATCCGCATCGAACAGATTGTTGATACCCAGGCGGAATGTCGTCCGGCGGAGCCACTTCGAGGTCTCAGAGCCGAAGCGGTAGGCCAACGAGGAATTTACCTGCAACTGCGACTTGCCCCTCTCGTAGTAGACCGTCGTGGCGACGCCGGTGCCTGAAATATTCGTGAAGGGCTTGATGTAGGACGGCGCGCCCAGCGCGGTGTATTGCGCTGCGGTGGCCGTGGCGCCAGTGCGGAAGTCCGTCTGGTAGGCCGCGTTCAAGCCGGCATCCCAAGGGCCATTGCGCCACTGAATCGTGGCCGAGCTCTTCCACTTCGGCAGGATCATCTGGGTGATGTCGTCGTTCTTCCCAAAGTTCGGCTTCAGCTTGGTATACTTGTTCAGGAACTCCGACCACTCGGTCGAAACGCGGAACTGGCCGAGTGGGGTCTTGGGCAGATCATACCGCACGCTGAAATCGAACCCGTTGGTGAAGTTGCGGCCGTTCGTATTCTGCGTCTGGGCAATCGAGCCGACGGCCACGCCGAGCGGCGCGAGCCACTGGGACTGCGGCAGCTTGGCGTAGGCCAGCTGGAAAGTCGCGATGTCGGTTGCGGTGACCGCATTGCGCAGGATGGCCGGGTCGCCCTTGTAGGTATTCGGCAAAAAGGGCAACGGGTGGGAGCCGGTGACAATGTTCGTGATGCTCTGGCCCGCGGCGAGTTGTGACTGGGTGTAGGCGAGAATCATGGCCTCATCCAAACCGGAGGAGCTGCCCACCGAGACCATCAGATCCCGCTGTTCAAGCTCCCAGTAATCGACCGTGAAAGAGAGGCCCTTGACCATGGGGATATCGACCGCGATGCCGACGCTCTTGCCGGTGGAGACTTCTGGCTGCAGCAGCGGATTGGCCAGCGTATAATTCTGCGCGAGGATATAGGCATCCCCCCCGGCAACTCCGCCGGCGGTGAAGAAGTTATTGCGCGCCGGATCCTTGACCCCCGGAGGCGTAGAGACAGTAAACGACGCCGGCTGATAGAGATCGGCGAGGTCGGGCGCGCGGAAACCCTTGTTGAGGGAGCCGCGCACCATGAGCCAGGAGAGCGGCCGCCAGTCACCGCCGAACTTGGGCTTCGTCGTGGTGCCGAAGTCGCTGTAGTGCTCCGTCCGCACCGAGGCGTTGACCGTCGCGCTTCGCACGAAGGGGATATTGTTCTTGGCGGCGGCGAGCGGAATCTGGGTTTCCGCATAGGCGCTGGCGATCACGCGACCCGCCGAATAGTTATACTTGGGCGACATGACGATGAAATCGTTGTTGACCGGATCCAACGGCTGGCCGTCGCCACCGATCGTGCCGGGGCCGTTCACGCTGACGAACGGATCCTTGTGGTCTTCCTTGAACTCATAGCGCCAATCCACGCCGGTCGAGGCCTGGATCGGTCCGGCCCAGAGGTCCATGAGGTTGCCGCCGAAGTGCAAATCGAAGCTGGCGAGCTTGCTGTGGCCAAAGCGATTGGCGGAGCGCCGCATGGTGTCCATCACGCTCTGCGGATTCACGTAGGGCTTGTCGGCCACCACGGCGCCATTGGCCACCTTGAAGGTGTAATTAAAGGGCGTCCAAGCGGTCGCATCGGTGCGCAGCGCAGCGGCGCGGGTCCAGGAATCCATCATTTCATTCTTGGCTTCGTCCGCCGCATAAACGGTGCCGGCCATCAGGCCCATTTCCCAATTCCACGAGGAGTTGCCAAGCTTGCCGCGCAAGCCGGTGAGGATGCGCAATTGGGAGTCGACCGACGCGATCTGCTCGTTGCCGTCGTCCCAGAGCAGCACCCCGGCGATGGTGACTTGCTGCGGTGCGCCGGTGAGGCGGGCCGTGCCATCGGCATTGGGCGCGCCGGTGGTGCTGTAGAAGTGGGAGCCGTAGGGATTGAAGGGATTGTCGACGCCCATGAACACGCGGGAGTCGCCTGAGCTGAGCGTCATCGGCTGGCGGCCGAGCGCTGAACGGGACAGATAGAAGTTACCTTCGGCAAAGTAGGTGATGCTCGGCGTAAGCTCATACTCCATGTGGCCGAAGATCGTGTTGCGGATGGTCGAGGGCTGGCCCACGGAATAGAGATTGTAGTCCACCAACAGGCTGCGGGGAATCAAGTTGGTCGTGGAATAGGCGTTGAGGGTTGGCAGGTCGCTCGGGTTGCCGCTCTTCGGATAAAAGGACATCGTCGCCGTCACGGTGCCGGAGGCAACGGTGCCGGGGACGAACATAGGCCAGACGCCGACCTGGCCCAGTCCGTCGTAATTACCGCCAGTGACATTCCATGGCGCACGGGCCTGGCTGAGGTGGTCCGTCATGCGGCTGATGTCGCGCTGGCCATACATGATCTTCTGGCGGGCATAGCCGGAGTATTGGATCACGTAGCTGCCCTTGCCGTCGGCGAACGTGTCGCCGTAATTGATGTCCAGCTTGTAGTCCTTGCCGCCGCCATGCTGGGTCGCCCCGAAGCGCTGGCTGATGGAACCACCGTGCGGCTTCTTGTCGGTGACGTAGTTGATGACGCCCGCGACCGCATCGGAGCCGTAGATGGCCGAGGCGCCGTCGCGCAGCACTTCGATCTGCTGCAGACCGCTCGTCGGGAGGGTGTTGACGTTGACGGACGAGGTGTTGAACGGCTCCATCGGCACACGGCGGCCGTTGAGGAGGATGAGCGTGTTGGCCGCGCCCAGGCCGCGGAGGGCGGCGTTGGCGTTGTCACCACGGGCCGCGACGGCGTTGAGCGAGGACTCGTTGGCCGGGATGTTGGTGATTTCGGGGATGCCGATGAGCAAATCCATCGACGTCGCCGAATCGCGCGTTTGCAGTTCCGACATGCTGAACACCGTCACCGGGAGCGTGTTTTCCTGGTCGAGGCGCTTGATGTTGGAGCCGGTCGTGACGAACGCCTCCATGACGATGGTGTCGGGGTTGGGAGCGGCAGGAGGCGTTTGTGCGTTTACGACTGGCAGCAGCATTAGCGCCACGAATAATGCGGTGCGTGCGCGGAGTGTTTTTTGTAGTTCGGATTTCATTGGTCTGGTTTGGTCAATACGAAACTTCTTACTGGTTAGACTGGGGATTGCGTTTAAGAAAACGCACGCCTTCGTGCATAAAACGGGCAGTATGACGCATTAACCACGGGCAAAGCCAAGGTCGAAATCCAAAAAAATCAGAAAATATGACAGAGCGAAATTGGCTGTGATCGCCAATGGAGGTCGCGCGGAGCAGGATTTTGCCGGCGGTCGCCCGCGGGCTGCGAAAAAAAAGCCCCGCGCATTGGCGCGGGGCTTGCGATAAAAAGACTGGCGGTTGCTCAGAAGTCCCGGGTCGTGGTGAGCGTGAACTGGCGGCCAATCCACAGGCTCTGGCCGGAGCCGGCGGAGAAGCCCTCGGCGTTCACGCCCGCGGGGGCGGGATCCGCGTCCAGCAGGTTGTTGATGCCAACGCGGATCGTCGTCCGGCGAACCCACTTCGAGGCTTCGGGGCCGAAGCGGTAGGAGATGCCGGTATTCAACTGCAACTGCGACTTGCCCACTTCATAATAACTCGTCGAGACGGTGCCGTTGGTCGACACGACCGCAATGGGCTTGATGTAGGAGGGCTGGCCCAGCGAGTTATATTGCGTCGCGGTGGCGGTGGCACCCGTGCGGAAATCCGTCTGGTAGTTCGCATTGATGCTGGCGTCCCACGGCCCCTGGCGCCACTGGATGGTGGCCGAGCTCTTCCACTTCGGCACGATCATCTGGATGACGTCGTCGTTCTTCTGAAAGGTCGGCTGGCTCTTGGTATATTTGTTCAGGAATTCCGACCATTCGGTCGAGACGCGGAACTGGCCGAGCGGCGTCTTGGGCAGATCATAGCGCACGCTGAAATCGAACCCGTTGGTGAAGTTGCGGCCGGTGCTGTTGATCGTTTGCGCAATCGAGCCGACCCACGTGCCGAGCGGCGCGAGCCAGGTGGATTGCGGCAGCTTGGCGTAAGCCTGCTGGAACGTCGCGATGTCTGTCGCGGTGACCACATTGCGCAGGAGGTTGGGGTCGCCCTGGTAGGTGTTCGGCGCACTGGGGATGGGGTGGGAGCCGACGTCGATGCTCGTGATGCTCTTGCCCGCGGCGAGTTGCGCCTGCGTGTAGGCAAGGAGCAGTTGCTCGTCCAAACCGGCGGAGGTTCCTTTCGAGATCATCAGGTCGTTTTGGGTGAGTTCCCAGTAGTCAACGGTGAAGGAGAGGCCCTTGATTTTCGGAATGTCCACCACGATGCCGACGCTTCTGCCGGTGGAAACTTCTGGCTGGAGGTTCGGATTGTTGAGCGTGTAGCTTTGCGTCAGAACCTGAATGTCCGGCGGCAGGCCCGCGAGGGTGAAGAAGTTGTTGCGGGCGGCGTCGCGGCTGCCCGGAGGCGTGCCGACGGAGAACGCGCCCGGCTGATAAAGATCGGCCAGATCGGGGGCGCGAAAACCCTTGTTGATGGAACCGCGCACCATCAGCCAGGATACCGGCCGCCAGTCGCCACCGAACTTGGGCTTCGTCGTGTAACCGAAGTCGCTGTAGTGTTCCGTCCGGATCGACGCGTTGACCGTCGCGCTCTTCGCAAAGGGGATGTTGTTCTTGGCGGCGGCGAGCGGAACCTGGGCTTCCGCGTAGCCGCTGGCGATCACGCGGCCGGCCGAGTAGTTGTGCTTGGGCGAGGTGACGATGATGTCGTTATTGTTGGGATCCAAGGGCAGGCCGTCGCCGCCGATCGCGCCGGGCACATTAAAGTCGACGAAGGGATCCTTGTGGTCTTCCTTGAACTCGTAGCGCCAATCAAGGCCGGTCGAGGCTTGGATGGGCCCAGCCCAGAGGTTCATGACGTTACCTGTGAAGCGCAGATCCCAGCTGGCGAGCTTGCTGTGGCCCATTCGTCTGCCGGCCATCCGCATGGTGTCCATCACGCCCTTGGAATTCACGTAGGGCTGGTCGGCGACGACGGCGCCGTTGGCCACCTTGAAGGTGTAATCGAAGGGATTCCACGCGGTCGCATCGGTGCGCAGCGCGGCGCCGCGGACGTAGGAGTCGCGCATGCCGTTGCTAAAATAATCCTTGGCGTAAACGCCGCCGGCCGAGAAGCCCATTTCCCAGTTCCACGAGGAGCTGCCGATCTTGCCACGCGCGCCGGCGAGGAAGCGATACATGGAGTCGAGCGTGTGGATGTCTTCGTTGCCATCATTCCAGAACAACACCGACGCGATGGTGATTTGCTGCGGAGCGCCGGTGAGCCGGGCCGTGCCGTCGGCATTGGGTGCGCCGGTCGCGCTGTAGAAGCGGGAGCCGTAGGGATTGTAGGGATTGTCGGCGCTGAGGGCCACGCGGGAGTCGGAAGTGCTGAGCGTGATCGGCTGCCGGCCGAGCCGCGATTTGGACAGGTAATAGGACGCTTCGCCGAAGACGGTGACATTCGGCGTAATGTCATACTCCACGTGATTGAACACACTGTTGCGCCAGGTCGAGGGCTGGCCCACCGACCACTGGTTGTAATTCAGATTAAGGCTGCGCGGCAGCGATCCGGGGAAAGTGCCGGAATTGATGGAAGGCACGTCGGTCGCGACGCCGCTCTTCGGATAAAACGCGAGGTTGCCCGTGGTGTTGGTGGTGGAGGTGCCGAGGAAAAAGAAGGGCCAGACGCCGACCGCCGCCGAGCCGTCGTAAGAGCCACCGGGGAGGGTATTCCAGGGCGCGCGGGCTTCGGCCATGCGGTTGGTGTTCGCACTGACGGCACGCTGCGCCAGCATGATCTTGGCGCGGTTGTAGCCGGTGTAACTCATGGTCCAACTGCCCTTGCCCTCGGCAAAGGTGGTGCCGTAGCTGCCGTTGAGCTGATAATCCATGCCGCCGCCATGCTGGGTCATGCCGAAGCGCTGGGAAATCATGGAGCCGTGCGGTTTCTTCTCGGTAACGTAGTTGATGACGCCCGCGACCGCATCAGACCCGTAGATGGCCGAGGCGCCGTCGCGCAACACTTCAATCTGCGACAGGCCGGACACCGGGAGGGTATTGACGTTGACCGACGAGGTGTTGAACGGATGGAACGGCGTGCGGCGGCCGTTGAGGAGCACGAGCGTGTTGGCCGCGCCCAAGCCGCGGAGGGCGACGTTGGCGTTGTCACCACGGGCCGCGACGGCGTTGAGCGAGGATTCGTTGGACGGGATGTTGGTGACTTCGGGAATGCCAATGAGCAAGTCATACGGCGTCGCCGAATCGCGCGTTTCCAACTGCGACATGTTGAACACCGTCACCGGGAGCGCTTGTTCCTGGTCGAGGCGCTTGATGTTGGAGCCGGTCGTGACGAACGCCTCCATCACGATGGTGTCGGGCTTGGTGGGGTCAGCGGGTGGTGTTTGGGCGTTGACGGCTGGCAGGAGCGTCAGCGCCGCGAAGAGGGCGACGCCGGCGAGTGGTGTTTTTTGCGGGTTTGGTTTCATTGGTCTGGTTTGGTCAAAGCAATACATACTGAAGCATACTATCTAACTGGGTTTTTCGGGGTTTCGTTCAAGGAAACGCACACGTGCGTGCGTGAAGCAAAAATCGAATGGCGCGACGCACCAGCACGGATAAAGCATGCGCAATATCCGAAAACGACTGGGCAAAATTGACCGCAGCGTCGCATGGAAGTTACAGGGTGCCGAATTGTGGCTAGGAATCGCGAGGGGGCGCGCGGCGGATTCGGGCTAGGAAGGCGGTCTATTGTCAACAATAAATTCCTCTACTTTGCCATCGCGGGTTCGCCACCTGCCTGGCCGCGGGCAATTCTTTCCGACTCCTGCATGATCTCTTTCGCCCGCTTCAAGCCCGCCGCACTCGAATGCCCGGTCAGTTTCAGACAGAGCCGGTCCATGAGGACATACACGATCGGCACCACGAAGAGCGTGAGAAACGTCGACAACCCGAGGCCGCCCACGACCACGATGCCGAGCGGATTGCGCGTCTCCGCGCCCGCGCCGCCCGCAAACGCAATCGGCGCCGCGCCGAGAATCGTGGCGATCGAGGTCATCAGGATCGGGCGGAACCGCAGCGCCGCGGCCTTCCGCGCGGCCTGCGCGCCATCGAGCCCCTCCTTCACCTGCAGCTGGTTCGCGAACTCGACAATCAGGATGCCGTTTTTCGCCACCAACCCGATCAACATGATGAGGCCGAACCGCGAAAACAGGTTGTCGGTCATCGCCGTGCCCCAGAACCGGGTGCAGTAGAGCACGAGCACCCCGCCCGAGAGCGCCAGCGCCACACCGACGAAAATGGTCATCGGGTGAATCCACGACTCGAACTGCGCGGCCAGAATCAAGAAGGTGAAGACCAGGGCGAGCACGAACAGCCTCCAGGTGTCGCTCGCGCTTTCGACATAGGCCCGCGACTCGCCGTCCCACGCGTAGGAGTAACCCGACGGCAACACCGCATGCACCTCCCGCTCAAGGAAGGACACGGCGTCGCCGATGGTCACGCCTTCCGCCAGTTGCGCCGAGACGGTGAGCGAACGCAGGCGGTTGAAATGCGGGTAGCTTTCGGGCACGGCGCTCTCGGACAAAGTTACGAGATTGCTCAGTTGCACCAGATGATCCGTCGTCGAACGGACGTAGAGCCGCGCCAGATCGTTTGGGGTGGCGCGCTTCTGGTCTTCGACCTGCAGGATGACGTAATACTGCTGATTGCCGCGCTGGAAATCAGTCACCTGCCGGCTGCCGAGCATGGTCTCCAGCGTCGCCGCGATTTCGCTGACGTCGACATGCAAGTCCGCCGCCTTCGCCCGATCAATCCTCACATTGAGCTGTGGTTTGGTGAGTGAAGGATCGATGCGCGCCGGCCCGAAGAGCCCGCTGTCGCGCATCTCGTTCAGCAAGACTTCGGCGCTCGATTGCAGCTGGTCGAATTGAATGCCCTGCAAAACCAGTTGCACCGGGGGCGCGCCCTCGGCACCGCCATTCGAACCGAACGGCAACGCCGAGGCGACGATCGCCTGCGCCCCCGTCATCGATGCGGCAAACTCCCGCCGCAGCTCCGCAATCACCTGCTGGGTCGTGCGGTGGCGATCCTCCCAGAGTTTCAGCGTCCCCGTCACATACGCACTCGTGCCCTCCGTCGTCCGGTGAAACGTTCGATCCATCTCCGGGATCTGCTGGACGATTTTCCCCATGTCGTAGGAATAGAGCTGCAGATATTCGGGGGTGGAGCCGATCGGTGGCAGCATGGTCGCCGTGATGATGCCGCGATCCTCGGCCGGAACCAGTTCGCGCTGGAGCTTGGAATATAAATACACGCCCGTCCCGCAAAACGCCGCCATCGCAAGCAGCACCGCCGCGCGCCACGTCATCGCCCATTCGAGCGTCGTGGTGAAGGCTCCGTTCAACTTGTTGAAAAAGCCCTCCGTCTTCCGGTAGAACCAGCCGCGCCCGCCGCCGTGTTCGCCATGCGGTTGCAGCATCCGCGAGCACAACATCGGCGTCAGCGTCAGCGCGACGAAGGCCGAGACGAGCACGGACACCGCAAGCGAAATGCCGAATTCGTAGAACAGCCGCCCCGTCTGCCCGCGCTGAAACGCCACCGGCACAAACACCGCGGCCAGCGTCAGCGTCGTGGCAATGATGGCGAACGTCACCTGCCGCGCGCCAAAGATCGCCGCCTGAATCACCGACTCGCCCTCCTCGATCTTGCGGTAGATATTTTCGAGCATGACGATCGCGTCGTCGACCACCAGGCCGATGGCGAGGACGAAGGCGAGCAGCGTGAGCACGTTGATCGAAAAACCGAGCGAGGCGATCACCGCAATCGAGCCGACGATCGAGACAGGGATCGCGATGAGCGGGATGAGCGTCGCGCGCCAGTCGCGCAGGAACAGGAAGATCGTCAGCACGACGAGAATCGCCGCCTCGTAAAACGTCTTGTAGAGTTCGTCCACGCAACGCTCGACATAAACCGAGTCGTCCTTGCTGATTTCGATGCGCACGTCGGCCGGCAGATCGGCACGAAATTGCGGCAGCAGCGCCTTCACGCCGTTCGTCAACTCGAGCAGGTTGGCCTGCGTCTGCCGCATCACCTGCAAGCCGACGGTCGGGCGGCCGTTGAACCACGTTTCCGAGCGGTAGTCCTCGGAGCCGAGCTCCACGCGCCCGACATCCTTGAACTTCACCTGCGAATTGCCGCGCGTAGAAAGGACGAGGTTTTCAAAATCCACCGATTCGCCGAGATTGCCGAGGAAGCGCACGGGAAACTCGCGCGAAACCGACTCGATGCGGCCGCTGGGCACTTCGACGTTCTGATCCGAGAGCGCTTGCTCGACATCGCCGACCGTGAGCCCGTAGGCGGCAAGCCGATCGCTGTCGAGCCACAGGCGCATCGCGAAGCGCGGCCCGTCCACCTGGACCGAGGCGACGCCGGGCACAGACTGCACGCGCCGCACCACGAGCCGCTCCAGCAGCTCGGTGATTTGCAGGCGCGAGTGCTTCTCGGAGTTGAACGAAAGCGTAAACACGGGGCTGCTTTCGGGATCCGTCTTGGTCACGCGCAAATCGCGCACATCGTTTGGCAGCGGCACGCGGCTGGCGCGGTCACGAATGTCGTTGGCGGCTTCGTCGATGTTCCGATCCAGTGAAAATTCCACGCTGATCGTCGAGGTTTGCTCACTGGATGTCGAACGGATGAGCCGGATGCCTTCGACCGCCGAAACTTCCTTTTCGAGCGGCTCCGTGATTTTCGTTTCGACCACCTGGGCCGAGGCGCCGGGGTAGGTGGTCGACACCGTGACGGTGGGCGAATCGACGTTCGGATATTCGCGCACCGGCAGCAGCCCGAAGCGCAGCACCCCGATCAGCATGATCAGGATCGACGCCACCAGGCAGATGATGGGCCGGCGGATGGAGAGGTCGGACAGGCTCATGACGGGAGGCCTTTAGTTTTTTTCCGCACTGGGTTGCCGTTCCTGGCGCAAGGGCCGCGGATCGAGTTTCTGATCCTGGAGAAATTGAATCGCGCCGTGCGCCACACCTATTTGGCCATTGCGGGTTCGCCGCTGGGCTGGCCGCGGGCAATTCTTTCCGACTCTTCGTGGATCTCTTTCGCCCGCTTCAAGCCCGCGGCACTCGAATGCCCGGTCAGTCTCAGACAGAGCCGGTCCATCAGGACATACACGATCGGCACCACGAAGAGCGTGAGAATCGTCGACAAGGCAAGGCCGCCCACGACCACGATGCCGAGTGGATTGCGCGTCTCCGCGCCGGCGCCGCCGCCAAACGCAATCGGCGCCGCACCGAGAATCGTGGCAATCGAGGTCATCAGAATCGGGCGGAAGCGCAGCGCGGCGGACTTTCGCGCGGCCTGCGCGCCATCGAGCTTCTCCTGCACCTGGAGCTGGTTCGCGAACTCGACAATCAGGATGCCATTTTTCGCCACCAATCCGATCAGCATGATGAGGCCGAACCGCGAAAACAGGTTGTCCGTCATCGCCGTGCCCCAGAACCGGGTGCAGTAGAGCACGATCACCCCGCCCGCCAGCGCCAGCGCCACGCCCACGAATATGGTCATCGGGTGAATCCACGATTCGAATTGCGCGGCCAGAATCAGGAAGGTGAAGACCAGCGCGAGCACGAACAACATCGAGGTGTCGCTCGCGCTTTCGACAAAGGATCGCGACTCGCCGTCCCATGCGTAGGAATAACCCGGCGGCAACGCCACATGCACCTCCCGCTCGAGGAAGGTCACCGCGTCGCCGATGGTCACGCCTTCTGCCAGTTGCGCCGAGACGGTGAGCGAACGCAGGCGGTTGAAGTGCGGGTAGCTTTGGGGCACGGCATTCTCGGACAACGTCACGAGATTGCTCAGTTGCACCAAGTGCCCGGTGGTGGAGCGGACGTAAAGCCGCGCGAGATCGCTCGGGGTGACGCGCTTCTGATCTTCGACCTGCAGAATCACGTAATACTGCTGGTTGCCGCGCTGGAAGTCGGTCACCTGCCGGCTACCGAGCATGGTTTCCATCGTCGCCGCGATTTCGCTGACCGAGACATGCAAGTCCGCCGCCTTCGCCCGATCGATGGTCACATCGAGTTGCGGTTTGGTGAACGATGGATCGATGCGCGACGGTCCGAAAAGCCCGCTGTCGCGCATGGATTTGAGCAGCGCCGTGCCGCTCGTCTGCAACTGGGAATATTCCGAGCCCTGCAAAACGAGTTGCACGGCGTTCGCGCGGCCGCCGCCGCTGGCATTCGAACCGAACGCCCGCGCCGGTGCGACCGTCGCCTGCACCCCGGTGATCGCCGCGGCAAACTTGCGCCGCAGCTCCGTGATCACCTGCTGCGTGGTGCGGGTGCGATCCTCCCAGAGCCTCAGCGTCGCCGTCACATACGCGCTCGTGGCCTCCGTCGTCCGCACAAAATACCGGTCCATTTCCGGAATTTCGCCGACGATTTTTGCCATATCGTTGATATACAGCTGGAGATACTCGGGCGTGGAGCCAACGGGCGGGATCGCATTCGCCGTGATGATGCCGCGATCCTCCGCCGGAACCAGTTCACGCTGGAGCTTGGAATATAAATAAGCGCCGGTCGCGCAAAACGCCATCATGGCGAGCAGCACCGCCCAGCGCCACGCCATTGCCCATTCCAGCGCAGTCGTATAGGTTGCGTTCAACTTTTTGAAAAAGCCCTCTGTCTTCCGGTAGAACCAGCCGTGGCCGCCGTGCGGCCCGCTATGTGGCTTCAGCATCCGCGAGCACAACATCGGCGTTAACGTCAGCGCGACGAAGGCCGAGACGAGCACGGACACCGCGAGCGAAATGCCGAATTCATAGAACAGTCGCCCCGTCTGCCCGCTCTGAAACGCCACCGGCATGAACACGGCCACCAAGGTCAACGTCGTTGCGATGATGGCAAAGGTCACCTGCCGCGCGCCGAAAATCGCCGCCTGAATCACCGATTCGCCCTCCTCCACCTTGCGGTAGATGTTTTCGAGCATCACAATCGCGTCGTCGACCACCAGGCCGATGGCGAGGACGAAGGCCAGCAGCGTGAGCACGTTGATCGAAAACCCGAGCGAGGCGATCACCGCAATCGAACCGACGATCGAGACGGGGATCGCGAAGAGTGGGATGAGCGTCGCGCGCCAGTCGCGCAGGAACATAAAGATTGTCAGCATGACGAGAATCGCCGCCTCGTAAAATGTCTTGTAAAGTTCGTTCACGCAGCGCTCGACGTAAACCGAATCGTCCTTGCTGACGACAATGTTGATATCCTTCGGCAGATCCTCGCGAATTTGAGGCAGCAGATCCCGCACGCCCTTCGCCAACTCCAGCAGGTTGGCCTGCGTCTGCCGCGTCACCTGGAAACCGACGCTCAGGTTGCCGTTGAACCATGTTTCCGAGCGGTATTCCTCCCGGCCGAGTTCTACGCGCCCGATATCCTTGAACTTCACCTGCGAGTTGCCGCGCGTCGCGAGGATGAGGTTTTCAAAATCCGTCGTCTCCTCGAGGTTGCCAAGGAAGCGCACGGGAAACTCGCGGGAAACCGACTCGATGCGGCCGCTGGGCACCTCGACGTTCTGCGTATTGAGCGCCTTCTCGACATCACCGACCGTGAGCCCGTAGGCGGCAAGCCGATCGCTGTCGAGCCACAGGCGCATCGCATAACGCGGCCCGTCAATCTTGGTCGAGGCGACGCCGGGCACGGATTGGATGCGCTGCGCCACGAGCCGTTCGAGCATCTCGGAGATTTCCAGGCGCGAGTGCTTCTCGGAGTTGAACGAAACCGTAAACACGGGACTGCTTTCGGGATCCGTCTTGGTCACGCGCACCTCCCGCGCATCGTTCGGCAACCGCACGCGGCTCGCGCGATCACGAATGTCGTTGGCGGCCTCGTCAATGTCACGGGAGAGCGAGAATTCCACGCTGATCGACGAAGACTGTTCCGACGACGACGAGCGGATGCGCTGGATGCCTTCGACCGACGAGATTTCCTTTTCGAGCGGCTCGGTGATTTTCGTTTCGACGACCTCGGCCGACGCGCCGGGGTAGGAAGTCGAGATCGAAATGGTGGGCACATCGACATTCGGATATTCGCGCACTGGCAGCAGCCCGAAGCGCAGCACCCCGACCAGCACGATCAGGATCGACGCCACCAGGCAGATGATGGGCCGGCGGATGGAGAGGTCGGACAGGCTCATGACGGAAGGCTCTCAGTCTTTTTCCGCATTGGCTTGCAGCTCCTTGCGCAAGGGCCGCGGATCGAGCTTCTGATCCTGGTAAAGCAGAATCGCGCCGGTGCCCGACGCCACCACGATTTCGTGATCCCGCAGCTTCTCGCCCACCGGGATGACTTCGACCAAGCCCTTGCTGCGGATCCCGAGTTCCACGCGCACGATGCTCGCGAGATGGTCGGCGCCCTTGTCGCGCACGAGGACGAGTTGCGCGCCGCTGGGAGTCATCAAGATCGCACTCTCCGGCGCGACCAGGACATTCTTGTGCACCTCGAGCACGAGTTCGACGTTGGCAAACATGCCCGGCTTCAGCGTGGGCGGCGGTTTGTCGAGATAGCCTTTGGCCGTGCTCGAACGTGTCTCGCGGCTGATCGCGGAGCTCGCAAAATAGACCTCGCCGGGCACTGCGGCCCCACCACTGACGCGGACATCAAACGCAGTCCCAACGTGAACCTTTTCGGCAAACCGCTCGGGCACTTCAAATTCAATTTTGAGCCGGCTCAAATCGTCCACGGTCGTGATGATGCTTTGACTCGTCACGTAATCGCCCGGCGAAATGGTGCGCGTGCCGACCACGCCGTCGAAGGGCGCACGGATTTCTGTTTTCTCCAAACGACTGAGCTGGAGGTTCAGGCGCGCCTGAGCACTCCGCGCTTCCGCCACGGACCGATCGCGGTCAGCCTGCGTGACACTGCTCGTCTTGGCGAGACTATCGCTGCGTTGTTGGTTGAGCACGGCGAGCTGGTAAGCCGACTCGGCCTCGTCCGCCTGCGCCTTGACTTCGCTATCGTCGATCTTAACGAGGCGCTGGCCTTTTTTGACCAACTGACCCTCCTCAAACGCAATCTCGCGCACGACGCCGGCGATCTCGGCGCGGACCTGCGCGGATTCATTCGCGGCGAACGAACCGACAAGGTTCAACGATTCAACCAAGTCGCGGCGTTCGACCGGCATCACCTCAACGGGCGTGACCTGCGCAGACCCAGCGCCACCTTTTGTCGCGCTCTTTTGTTTGGCGTCGCCCTTTGGTTGCGTGTCACCCTTTTTCTTGGAATCACCCTTTTTCTTGGTGTCGCTCTTGGGTTGCGTGTCGCTCTTTTCTGGAGTGTCGCTCTTTTCTTGAGCACGCCCGGGCAACGCGACGAGCGCAGCAGCCAGAGCAAGGCCAAGCGCCCAACGCAGCCTCGGCTTGGCGCGCGGTTGGAGCCGGCGATAAATGTAAAGTGGCGGCAGCAAAAAGGATTCAGACATGGGGTGAAGTCTTAGGCGCATAAAAAGGGCGTTGAAGGCAACGAACCGCACGCACCTACCGTCACCACAACAAACAAACCCGCTTGATAACATGTGAAACGCTGCATGGTGGAAACGGTGTTGTTACTAATGTGGCGCAGGCAGTAAGCGACGTGGTGCGTTTGTCGCACCGTGATCAGGGTGACAGCAAGACGAAGCCCACGCCGTTTCGATTCTCAATTTTGGTGCCGAGCGGCTCCGACATCTTGATGAGGTCGGCGAGAATCTTGTTGGCGTTGTCGGGCGAGGCGAGGATCGGGCGGCCGCGGATTCCCGCCTGCTGGCCAAAGCCCAGGGTGATCGGGATAAGCTGAAGTTCGACCAGCTGGTCGCCGACGAACTTGGGCAGCGCCACGACGCTCTCCCAGATTTCCCGCTGCGCCGGCCAGCTGCGGGTGTCGTAGGCGGTGCGCTTGTTGTTGAAGTCGCCCACGCGTGCATCCACGCCGAGGCCCTGGCTGTCGTAATTTTCCTGGGGCTGGCGGAGGACGGTGTCGTTTTGAAAGATGAAATCGCCGAGGCTGTAGAAGATCGGTTTGCCTTTGTAGATTTCGATGCCGTGCAGCACGTGCGGGCCACTGCTCACATAGAGAGTGGCGCCAGCGTCAATGACCGCGTGGGCGAACGTGATCGCAAAGTCCGCGGGCGCAGTCCCAGCCCCCCCCTCGTGGTTGTGCATGTAGACGATGACATGGCGCGCCATCGATTTGCCGTCCTTCACGGCGGCGACAATCTCGTCGACATCCTGCTTCAGGGGGGTGCGGACCATCCCGAATTTATCGCCGAGCACGAAGCGGCTGCCTTGAAAGGTGATTTCGGTGGCCGCTGCGCCACCGCCCCGACCACCGCGACCGCCGCCCAGTTTGCCGGCGAGGGCGCGGAGTTCGTCTAGCGTGGCCTGATCGACCGTGTATTTCGTTTCAAAGCGCAGCGGGCTGAGTCCAGGCCGGCCTTTCATATCCGAACGCTGGCGGCCGGCCACCGACTGCGGCGAGAAGGTCGACGAGCAGGCCACGAGCGCCACGCGCCCCATGGCGGTATCCGCGTAGCGCGCTTCGCGCGCCTGCTGCAGGTTCTCGCCCGTGCCGGCATAGACAAGACCCGCCTCGGTGAGCGCACGCTCGGTGGAGAACAGGGCCTCGACACTGTAGTCGCCAGTATGGTTGTTGGCATTCGGGGCAAGATCGAAACCAGCCCAGGAAAGTTCCTTGGCCAGCTCGGGCTCGGCGCGCATGTAAGTGCCGCCCGAGACGACGCTCGGGTAGCCCTCGTAGTTGTGAAACAGCATCTCGACATTCGTCAATGCCACATCTGCGTTCCGGATGAGATCGATGAGGCGGAGAAACTCTGGCTCGCGATACGGGGTCAGCCGTTGTGTGATGATGGAGTCGCCCGTGAGCGCCATGAGCATCGTGACTGGCGGCGATTTGGGGGCGGCCGGCGCGGCAGGCGCAGATTCCTGTGCGCGCAAGGGGAGCGCGGCCAGACCAGCGAGGGCGCACAGGGTGAAGAGGGAACGTTTTTTCATGAGGGTGGTGATAAAGAGTGTTGCGAGAAAAAAGTGACCCGCGGAAAAAACTTCCTCCGGGGTTGGGGTTTGTTTGATGCAGCGGTGCTTTCCTCACTGGAAGCAGGAAAAAATCACCGCGGCTCGCGTGAGGACGCGAACCGCGGTGACTCGGGCGGAGCACCTCCGCTAAGGTTTCATCAGTTCGTGCCGGCCGCGGGCAGCTTGTCGAGTGCCGCGGGCGTGGCCGAACCGTAATACAGGCTGTTGAAAAACAGTTTGAAGTTGGCGTGCGGCGTGCCGCGGAAGGTTGCCTCGAAACTGATGATGACAATCTTGCCCGCGCCAACACTCGCCTCGGTGGCCAAGTCGCCACCATCGAGATATTCCTGGCCAATGGCCCAGCCCGAATAGAGCGGGGTCTTGGTGTCAAACCACGCCACGCGGCTGAGTTTCGGCGTCGCATCCGTCTTCAGGCGGAATACCGGGCTGCTGTCGAAGAAGACGTAGCCCTCACCCGGCATGCCATACGCGAGCGGATTCTTGTTGTTGAATTTCACCGAGAGCACGGAGCCCGGGATGTAGAACTTGTCGCTCGCCAGCGGCTTCCCACCGGGACCGGCTGCGGCAAGATAATCATCCACGGGCAGGCCCATCGCCTCGCCAATGGTCGCGGAGGAACCGAGGCCGACGATGGTGCCGCCTTCCTCGACGAACTTGCGCACAGCCGGAACGGTCTTGGCGTTCGTGACCGCGCCCAGCATCGAACGCATTTCTTCCGGAATCGCCTCGGCCACAACCCCGCCGCGGCCACCGCCGCCTTGCGGCCGGCCGCCGCGACCTTCGGTATAGATGCCGCTTGGGAACACAATTACGTCGTAGCTGGCCTTGAGATTGCCGGCTTCGAGCACCTGCGGGAACACCACTTCGTGGGGGAATTCATAATGCTCGAACATCCACCGCAACCAGCCGGACGGCATGGAACCACCGTAGATATCAACGAGACCGATGCGGATCGGCTTCAGCTTCACCGCATCGCCCTTCGGCACCGCCGCGACGCCGATGATCGTCACGCCGAGCCCCTTCGCACCTTGCTCAAGCACGGGCTGGGCGGCGGCCGAGGCTGGCACGTAAATCGTGCCGGTGCCGAGGCCCTTGCCATCGACGGTCACTTCGTCCTTCAGCCAGTAAACGTCGGCCTTGGCCTTGAGGAGCCGGTTGATCAGCACGA
>OCZT010002060.1_pt1 | contig 20833 bp, 18 predicted proteins | sample 1539031 | NCBI WGS metagenome assembly OCZT01 (sample SAMEA3539308, study PRJEB22396) | soil metagenome | biome: tundra; feature: field; material: soil | place: USA | collected 2010-05 | depth 0.15 m | reverse complement strand
ACCACCGAGATCTACACTCTTTCCCTACACGACGCTCTTCCGATCTTGAGCGCGGCTCGGGGCGCGGGAGATCGTCGAGCAGGCTCGCCTCCAGCTGGGATCTGAGAATCAGCAGCTCGCGCTGGCTCGCTCGCCTGGCCTTGCGCGTGCGCGAGCCGCGGAAGGCAAATGCGTCCCACGCCTTGGCGAACGAGATCTGGCTGGTGCGCCCGCCGGCCCGGTGCGCGGCGAGCATCGGGCAAACGCCGTCACGATTGGAGTAGGCGCCGGCGATGATCTGGTTGGCGGCGATCCCCTTCAGCATCGCGACCCTGGTGTGCCTGGGCAGGCACACGATCGCTTCTCGCAGTTCGCTGACCGTCGCCCGGCGCCGTGTTCGCATAGGGTTCCCGCCTGCGCGAGGCGGTGGCGCCACTCTAACCGCGCGGTTCTAGGCCCACAAGCGATCACCTGCGCGCGAAAGGAATCCTGCATATGAAGCTCGGCGTACACATCGGGTACTGGGGCCTGGGCATGGGACCCCAGGACCAGCTCCAGGTCGTCCAGGAGGCGGAGCGCCTGGGATTTGAATCCGTTTGGGCCGCCGAGGCCTACGGCTCTGACGCCGCCACGGTGCTCGGCTGGCTGGCCGCGGGCACCAGTCAGATCAAGCTCGGATCGGCGATCTTCCAGATGCCCGGGCGCAGCGCGGCGATGACCGCGATGACGGCCGCCACGCTGGACGAGCTGTCGGGTGGGCGGATGCTGCTCGGCATCGGGTCTTCCGGGCCGCAGGTGGCCGAGGGCTGGCACGGGCAGCGCTTTGCCCGCCAGCTGCAGCGCACCCGCGAGTACGTCGAGGTGGTGCGCATGGCCCTGGCGCGCGAGCGCGTCGAATACCACGGCGAGACGATCGAACTGCCGCTGCCCGACGGGCCCGGCAAGGCGCTGAAGCTGATGATCGCCCCGGTCCAGGAGCGGATCCCGATCTACCTGGCGGCGATCGGACCCAAGAACACGGCGCTGGCCGGAGAGATCGCCGACGGGTGGATCCCCACCTTCTTCTCCCCCGCCCACGTCGCCGATTTCCGCGCGCTGCTGCTGGAGGGCGCCAACCGGGCCGGGCGCTCGCTGGATCAGTTCGACATCGCCCCGACCGTCAACGCCTACGTGTCAGACGACCGCGAGCTGGCCCGGAATCTGATGCGCCCCGTGCTGGCGCTTTACATCGGCGGAATGGGATCCCGCAAGCAGAACTTCTACAACCAGCTGGTCCAGCGCTACGGCTTCGAGGCCGCCGCCCGGGAGATCCAGGACCTCTACCTGGACGGCAAGAAGACCGAGGCGGGCGTGGCGATCCCCGACGAGCTGATCGACGCCGTCTCGCTGTGCGGACCGCGTGGGGTGGTGCGCGAGCGCCTGCAGGCGTTCGAGCAGGCAGGGGTGGGCACGCTGATGATCACTCCGATGGCGTTCACCGCCGAGGAGCGGATCGCGCAGCTGCGGGCGGTGGCCGAGCTCGCCGCTTGACCACCGACCGGAACTCGCCGGCGCAAGCCGCGGCGCGATCACCAGTCGGGACACCCGAGGGCACACCGGCCGCAGGGCCACCGGCGCCCGGCACCCGGCGGCTGGCGGTCTTCCTGGGGGCCTTCGGGCAGCCCGGACATGCGTTTCCGATGCTGGCGCTCGGGGCGCGGCTGGCCGCGCGCGGTCACGACGTGACCTTCGAGACGTGGTCGCGCTGGCGCGAGTACGTGGAGGCCGCCGGCATGCGATTCCTGGCCGCACCCGAATACCCCGTGTTCCCAACGCGCGAGCGGCCGTCGGGACCATACGAGGCCGTCGTGCTGGCCACCGCCCAGACCAGACCGGCACTCGCGCGGGCCGCGCCCGATGTGGTTGTCCACGACATCCTTACGCTCGCGCCGGCGCTGGCGGCCGAGCTCGAGGGGGTGCCGTGCGCGACCCTGATCCCGCACGTATATCCGGTCGGCACGCCGGGCCTGCCGCCGTATGCGTTAGGCGCCCGACGGCCGCGCACGGCGCTCGGCGCGACACTGTGGCGAGCGTTTGACCGTCCGGTCGCAACGGGGCTCCGCCGCGGCCGAAGCGAGCTCAACGACGCGCGCGCGCAGCTGGGACTGGGTCCGGTGGCGCGGTTTCACGGCGGGCTGAGCGAGCGGCTGACGATCGTCGCCACATTTCCGCAGCTGGAGTATCCGCGGCCCTGGCCCGAGCACGTGCACGTGGTGGGACCCGTGATGTGGGAGCCGCCGTTTGAGCCCGTGGAGCCGCCCCCGGGCAAGCCGCCGCTGGTGCTGTTGGCGCCGTCGACCGCGCAGGATCCCGACCACCGGCTGCTGCAGGCGGCGCTGGCCGGCCTGGGAGGCGAGCGGCTCCGGTTGCTGGCAACCTGGAACCGCCGACCGCTGCCGGGTCCGGCCGCGGTGCCGGCCAACGCACGGCTGGTGGAATGGCTCTCCTACTCCCAGACGATGCCCGGCTGCGCGCTGGTGATCTGCCACGCCGGACACGGCACGATGGTCAGGGCGCTGGCCCTGGGCGTGCCGGTGCTGACCGTGCCGCACGCCGGCGACATGGCCGAGAACGCGGCGCGAGCCGACTGGGCGGGCGTCGGCGTGCGCCTTCCCTGGCGGCTGCTGTCGCCATCCACCGTGCGACTGGCCACCCGCCGCGCGTTATCGACAAGCTCGCTCGGAGCCCGAGCGCGCGAGCTGGCCGCCTGGTCGGCGGCCCACGACGGGGCATCAAGCGCCGCCGACCTGGTGGAGCGCCTCGCGCGGGATACTCGCGGCGGAGGTGGCGGCTAAGTGGTCGGTTTCGTAAGTACGTGGACGGTTGGCGAGTGGCTGGGCGTGGATGACGGGCGGCGGCGAACCAAGTCGTACTGGTGGTCCGGCGGGTTCGCCGCCGCCCGTCAGGCGCGTCCAGACGCCGCCAAACGCCCGCGTAATTGCGGAACCGACCACTAAGCCCGGGACCCGGCGCCCGCGCTACGCCGAGGCCCCGGCCGCGCGCGACGCGGTGGCCGGATGTGCCTGCGCCCAGGCGATGATCTCCCGCGACCCGTGGACGACCGTACCGTCGTCGACGACCAGCGCGGGCACCCAGTAGCTGCCCGTGAGCCGCTTGACCTCGCGTCGGCCACTGGTCAGATCGTTGACAAATCCCGGCAGCAATCCGAGGCCATATGAGCGCACGACCTCGGGCTGATAGCCGGCATCGCGCAACGCGTGATGGGCCTCGCCGCAGGGATGGGCGTGCAGCGGCTTCCCTGCCGTCCAGGTCCCATAGCAGACGTAGAGCTTCATTGTGATGCGCGCTGGTCCCGGCGGAGGGTAGCTCCGGGGGTGGGACTCGAACCCACAACATTTCGGTTAACAGCCGAACACTCTGCCAATTGAGTTACCCCGGATTATGGTGTATCGGATGTGGAAGTCGCGATTACTCTAGCGGCACCGTCGTGATCCCGCTCTCGACTTCAGCATGACAATTTGAGCACAGGAGCACGCACTTCTTCGCCTCCGCGCGCAACGCATCCAGCGACGAGCCGTTGGCACTCGCTGTGCTCACCGGCAGCACCTTCACCGAAGGGTCGAGGTGATGGAACTGCAACGCGGCCGGGTGTCGGTCATAGCCGCAGACACAGCACCGTCCCCCGGCTTCGAGCACGAGTATCGCCTTCACCTTGCGGCGCCTTCGCAAGATCGTCTCGGACCGGCAGCGCTTGCACCGGTAATAACCGCGTCCTCAAGAACGAACTCAGCCTCGCCATGGCGCGCACACGACATGCGCGCCGTCAGCAGACCGGCCTCCTTGGCGGCACGGACGCCTCTCCCGGCGCTCACGTTGCTCGCATTGCGCGTGCGCAACCCGTGCCTGCCCAGCCAGTGACGAACGGTAGCGTTGCTCACACCACACTCCCGCGCGATCTGGGCGATGGTCATCCCCGCCTCCACGAGCGCCTCCAGGCGCTCGCGCTCGATTCCGCCCCTCGCCGCGTGCTTCTCGCGGTTGACGGCCTTCAGGCCGTGCTTCGCCAGCCAGTAGGACACCGTCGACGGGTGCTTGCCGAACCGCTCGGCGATCTTCTCGATGCTCAGTCCCTGGCCGAGCAGCAGCTCCAGTGATCCCCTGTCCATGTCCGATCTCCCCGACTGTCTCCTGATCGAACATATGTTCCTACGCGGGACAGACGGAAAAGCGCCGCTCAGACCGCCGTTTCCAGGCGCGCCACCACTCCGTGGATCGCCTCCTGCACGGTCTCGCGCTCGCGCGCCAGCTCGCTGATACCCGATGCGCCGTCGGCGCGGGCCCGGATGATCGCGCGGCTCAGCCGGTCTCGCTCGAGTAGCAGGCGGACGTGCTCGAGGCGCTCGGGCCCCTGATCGATCGCCCGGCCGGCCAGCGTGACCAGCTCGGCGATCGTCCGGGCCAGAGGCTCGTCGTCGGGCGGGAGGTCGGCGAGCGGCGAGGCGGTCCGATCGCGCAGATGCGCCGCGGCTCGACGCAACATGCCGCTGGTCAGCAGGGCCTCGGGGTCGATCTCGGCCAGCATCCGTGCCCCCAGCTCGGGCATCGCGATGCACAGCGCCAGAAACGTCCGCTCGGCGCGGGTCTGGTGGTTGACCAGACCCGAGCCGGCCGTCGGCGGCGGGTTGGAGTCGGCCGCGTTGGGCGTCTGGTCGCGCGGCGGCGCGGGCGCCAGATCGCCGGCCAACAAGGCCACCAGCCGGCCCTCGGCGAGCTCGAGGCGGCCGGCGACGCGCCGCATCAGCTCGTCGCGCAGCACGCTGGGCGCGAGCTCGTCGAGCACCGGCGCCAGCTCGGCCAGCGCCCGGTCCTTGCCCTCGGCGCTGCGGGTGTCGCTGCGCTGGAGGATCCGGTCGACGTTGAAGGCGGCGAACGGGACCGAGCTCTGCACCCGTTCGCGCAGCGCGTCGGGCCCCTCGCGCTCGACCAGCTCGGCGGGGTCGGTGCCATCGGGCAGCGGCACGACGCGCAGCTCGAGCTTGCTCGTCGCCGCCAGCCGTGAGGCGCGCAGCATCGCCTCCTGCCCGGCTCGATCGGCGTCGAGGCACAGCTCCAGCACGCCGACGATCCGCTCGAGCTCGCGGACCTGCTCCTCGGTCACGGCGGTGCCCATGATCCCGACCGCGTTTCGCAGCCCGGCCTGGTGCAGCGCCAGCACGTCGGTGTAGCCCTCGACCAGGATCATCCGCCCCGAGCGCGCCGCCGCCGTGCGCGCCAGGTCGATCCCGAACAGCACCTCGCGCTTGTGGTATAGCTCGCCGTCTGAGGTGTTGAGGTACTTGGCCCCACCCTGGTTCTCGCGCATCCGCCGCGCGCCGAAGCCGTGCACGCGCCCGCGCGCATCGATCGCCGGGAACATGATCCGCTCGCGGAAGCGATCGTAGATCTGCCCCGGCCTGGTCTTCGAGCGCTGCGCCAGGCCGACCGCCAGCAGCTCCTCGTCGCTGTAGCCGGCCCGGCGGGAGGCGCTCAGGATCCGGTCCCAGGCGCTGGGGGCATAGCCGACCCGGAACTCGCGCAGCGTCTTCTCCTCCAGGCCGCGCCCGAGCAGATAGCCGCGGGCGTCCTGGGCCTCCCGCGCATCCCACAGATAGCGTGCATAGTAGGTCGCCGCCCGTCCCAGCAGCTTGTGCAGCCGTTCGCGCCGTTCGCGCCGGGTGGCGGCCGCGGGGTCCTCGGCCTCGGTCTCGAGCTTGACCCCAAAGCGGTCGGCGAGCGTTTCCAGCGCGCCCTTGAAGTCCAGCCCCTCGGTCTCGATCACGAAATCGAACGGATTGCCGGAGACCTGACAGCCGAAGCAGTGGTAGAGCTTCTCCTCCGGGCTGACGTGAAACGAGCCGGTGCGCTCCTCATGAAACGGGCAGATGCCGAAGTAGCTGTTGACCCCGGCGCGGCGCAGGTCGGTCCGCGTGGAGACCAGCGCAATCATGTCGACGGCGTCCAAGACGCGGTCGCGCGAGTCGGCCGTGTAGCGCGTCACGGCGCGAACGCGACCGGAACGCTCAGCGTTACAAACGCCGCGATGCAGTAGCGATCGGTCATCCCCGCGAGGTAGTCGGTGACCCGCCGGGACAGATCGCCGGGCGGGATCGAGGCCGGGATCTCCTCGGGGTGGGCGCAGTAGTGGTCAAACAGGGTGCTCACGACAAGACCGATCTTCGCATGCTCGCGCGTCGCCTCGGGGCCCATGTAGACGCGCTCGAACATGAACGCGCGCAGGGCGTACATCGCCGCGCCGATCTCGACGCCCTGGACGATGTCCCCGGCCGCCCGCGAGTGCTCCACGAGGTCGTGCACGAGCATGTCGATCCGCCGAGGACCGGTGTCCCCCAGGATCGCGATCGGGTCGCCGGGGAGGTCGGTGGTGGTGATCACGCCGGCTCGGACGGCGTCGTCGATGTCGTGATTGATGTAGGCGACGCGATCCATCAGGCGGACGATCTTGCCCTCCAGCGTCGCCGGTTGCTCGGCGCGACCGGAGTGGCTGACGATCCCGTCGCGCACCGCCATCGTCAGGTTGAGCCCCAGCCCATCGCGCTCGAGCGTGTCCACGACGCGCAGCGAGTGCTCGTGGTGGCGAAACGCCGACCCGAAGCGCTCCTGCAGGCAGCGGTCAAGCGCATCCTCGCCGATGTGGCCGAACGGCGGATGGCCGAGATCGTGGCCGAGGCCGATCGCCTCGACCAGATCCTCGTTGAGCTCCAGCGCCCGGGCGACCGTCCGCGACACCTGGGTGACCTCGAGCGTGTGCGTCAGCCGCGTGCGGTAGTGATCGCCGCGCGGCGAGACGAATACCTGGGTCTTGTGCTTGAGGCGGCGAAACGCCTTGCTGTGGACGATCCGGTCGCGGTCGCGCTGAAACGGCGTGCGCAGGCCGCAATCGGGTTCGGGCCGCGCTCGGCGGGCCGGATAGGAGCGCGTGGCCAGCGGTGAGAGCGCCGATTGCTCGCGCTCCTGGATCCGCTGCGCGAACGCGCGCGCCACCGGACCGTCCGGATGCTCGTGGGTCGGCGCGATGACCTGATCGCTCATGCCTTCGATTCTGACACCGCGTCGGGTCGGCGACGCGGCTTGTGGCGAATTCGTGACGTCACTGACGCGCTGCCGGCGGCCGTCGACGCTCCGCGCCACGCGCTGTCGAACGTCAACACCGGACCTGACGGTGACCGCGCGCCCTACCCCCGCTAAGGTCCGCGATTCAGTCGCGGACCCTTAGCAGTGGGCGCAGTCGCACGTGAGCGTGGTGCTCCGAGATCTCGCCGATCGCGCGCTCCACCTGACGCAGCGCTCGATCGGAGGCGTCGGGCGCCTCGGCCAGGGGCCGCCCGAGCGCGCCGACCAGGAAGCGATAGGACTCCTCGTCCAGACCGAAGGCGGCCGCTTCGCACGCATTGCACACCACCCCACCCGCCGCGCCGGAGAACCCGCCCAGGTGCTCGGTCTCGCCGCACAGCGTGCAGGCCGCCAGCTGGGGCACGATCCCGGCCGCCAGCAGCAGCTTCAGGCGAAAGGCCAGGCCGTTGCCCGGCCGCGCGTGAGCCACGTCTGATTGCAGCAGCGCCAGCTCGTTGGCGAGCAGGGCGAACACCTCCGGATGCGGGTCAGTGGTCTCAAACAGCCGGGTGACGGCGTCGCAGGCGCGGGCGGCCGCATCCAGCGACGCGGCGTGGTCACGCAGACCGCCGTGCGTGGCAACCGTGTCGACGCTGGTCACCGTGAGCAGGTCGCTGCGCCCCTCGTGCAGCACCGCGCGAACATGGAAGAACGGCTCCAGGCGCGCGCCGAAGCGACTCTTGGAGCGGCGGGCGCCCTTGGCGATCGCGCTCAGCCGGCCGCGGTGCGGCGTGTACAGGTGCAGGATCCGGTCGGCCTCGCCGTAGCGGATCGAGCGCAGCACGATCGCCTCGGTCTTCAGCGTGCCGGCCATGCGCCCCACCGCCGCTGCACTAGCATCGCGGCCCCCCCGCGGCCGCGGGCGCCGACCGGCCGCAACCGGCCACGCCGCGCTATACTTTCTGAAGTTATGAGCACCGTAACCGTTTACACCACCGAACACTGCTCGCGATGCGTGAGCGCCAAGGCCCTGCTCGGCCGCCGGGGAATTCCCTATGAGGAGATCAATCTGGCAAAGGACCCGGACGGCCGCGAGGAGCTCTCGCGCCAGACCGGGATGATCACCTTTCCCCAGATCATGATCGAAGGTCAGTCGATCGGCGGCTTTGACGAGTTGCTGGCCGCCGACCGCGCCGGGAAGCTCGGCGAAGTCGTCGGCGCTTAGGCGCTCAGGCCCGCCGGCGGGGCTTGGGCTGACAGCGCTCACAGACGTAGGTCCCGCGGCCGCCGACGACTATCTTGCGCACCGTGTGGCCGCACCGCGGGCACGGCTCTCCCTCGCGCCGGTGCACGAGGAAGCGGTCCTGAAACGATCCCCGGGCGCCGTCGACGTGACGGAAGTCGTCGATCGTCGCCCCCTTGGCCTCGATCCCGGCGAGCAGCGATTCCTCGATCGCGTCGTGCAGGCGCCCCAGCTGGACGCCGCTCAGCGAGCCCGCCGCCCGCAGCGGATGGATCTGCGCGCGAAACAGGGCCTCGTCGGCGTAGATGTTGCCCACCCCGGCGATCCGGCGCTGATCGAGCACGAACGCCTTGACGGGGGCGCGGCGCCCACGGGCCATCAGCCGCAGATGCTCGACGGTGAACTCGGGCGTCAGCGGCTCGACCCCCAGCCGCTGCGCCAGGTAGGCGTCGCGCTGCGCTGGGCCGTCGAGCAGGTGACCGGTCCCGAACCGCCGCGGATCGACGTAGACGAGACGATGTCCGCCGTCGAGCTCAAACCGGACCCGGGTGTGCGTCGGCTCGGGCCGGGGATCGAACAGCAGCGCACCGGTCATCCGCAGGTGCACGAGCAGGAAGCGCCCGTTGGAGAGCGACCAGACGAGGTATTTGCCCTGGCGCCCCACCTCGTCCACGCGCGCTCCCCGCAGGCCGTCCTCCACCTCGGCGGGGGCCGTCGGGCGCGTCCAGCGCGGGTCGAGGATCTCGACCTCGATGATCGTGGCGCCCTCGAGGTGGGGCGCCAGCTGGCGGCGGATCGTCTCGACTTCTGGCAGCTCGGGCACGGAGGACTCCTACACGAACGGCGCGCCGGGAAGCTCGGCGGCCTCGGCGCCCGCCAGCCACTTTAGGACGCTGGCGCCGACGTCGGCCATTGGGCCATCGTGACGGCGAGAGCCATGGCCGGCAAAGCTGGCCAGCAGGGGGGCGTGCTCGCGGGTGTGGTCGGTCCGGGGGGACGAAGGGTCACAGCCGTGGTCGGCAGTCAGCACCAGCAGATCGCCGGGTCCCAGCAGTCCCAGCCACAGCCCCACACGGGCGTCGATCTCCTTCAGGGCCGCGGCGAAGCCCTCTACATCGTGGCGGTGACCGTAGACCTGATCGGTGTCGACGAGGTTGGTGAACACGAGTCCGTGCGGCTGGGACCGGATCAGCTCAGTCGTCTCATCAAGCGCACGAGCGTTGGTGGCACCGGGATGCATTACGTCGATGCCGACCCCGGCGAACAGCTGGCCGACCTTGCCCACCGAGTGGACAGCGACCCCCCTTGCCTGGAGCTGCTGCAGGTAGCTTTGCGAAGGCGGCTTCAGCGAGTAGTCGCGGCGGCCCTCGGTGCGCTCGAAGTGGGCCTCGACGCCGTCAAACGGCCGTGCGATCACGCGTCCCACGGCGTGCTGGGCAGGCAGCTCGCCGCGCACCCGCACGCAGATCTCATACAGCTGCTCCGGGGCGATGACGTCCACGTGGGCGGCGATCTGCAGGACCGAGTCCTGGCTGGTGTAGACGATCAGCTCGCCGCTGTGCAGCTGCTGCGCGCCGTAGTCCTCGATCGCGCCGATCCCGTTGTAGGGACGGTTGCAGAGCACTCCGCGTCCGCTGACGGAGCGGATCGTGTCCAGCACCTGGGTCGGGAACCCCTCCGGGTAAGTAGGGGGCGCCACGGTCATGACCACACCCATGAGCTCCCAGTGCCCGGCCGTGGAGTCCTTGCCGGGCCCGAGCGCGTGCAGGCGGCCATGGAGCACGGGGTGCGCTGAGGGCGCCACCCCCGCCAGCTCCAGGATCGACCCCAGGCCCAGCGCCGCCAGCGTCGGCAGCTCAAGGCCGCCGCACAGCCGCGACAGATGCGCGAGCGTGTTGGTGCCGGCGTCCCCGTACTGGGCGGCGTCCGGTAGCGCTCCAGCTCCGCATGCGTCGAGCACGACGACGAACGCCCGCTTGCGCTGCTGCTCGCCGCCTGACGCCACGGGGCAATTCTGTCAGTCGGGCCCGGCGGCCGAGCGGCTCCTGCGCCATTCGCGGGCGCGGGCGCGGGCGCGGGCGCGGGCGATGATCAACCGGAGCCGAGACCGATGCCGGGGCCGGTGACCGGGGTGGCGACGGTCTCCGGGCGGTTGATCTGTGCGCGTGGGTGGGCGTCGAAGTACACGTCGCGCAGACGCTCGGTGGACAGATGGGTGTAGATCTGCGTCGTGCCGACGTCGGCGTGGCCCAGCATCTCCTGCAGCGAGCGCAGGTCACAGCCGCCCGCCAGCAGATGCGTGGCGAAGGTGTGGCGCAGCGTGTGCGGGCTCATCCGGCGTTCGAGCCCGGCCGAGCGTGCGTGGCGCTGGACGATCTTGTAGAGACCCTGGCGCGAAAGTCCGACGCCGCGCAGGTTGACGAACACACGCGGCTCGTCACGCAGGCCGACGAGCCGGGGCCGCGCCTTGTCCAGGTACTCGTCGAGGGTGCAGATCGCCTTGCTGCCGACCGGGACCAGCCGCTCCTTGGACCCTTTGCCGCGCGCGCGCAGGATGCCCGCCTCCAGGTCGAGCTCTGAGAGCTCCAGGCCGATCGCCTCCGAGGCTCGCAACCCGCACGCGTACATGGTCTCCAGCAGCGCGCGGTCGCGCAGCGCCGCCGGCGAGCTGCCACTCGGCTGGGCCAGCAGTCGGTTGACCTCGTCGCGGCTGAGCACCTTGGGTAGCCGGCCCCGGGAGCGTGGCGGGCGCAGCTCGGAGGTCGGATCGTGGTCGATCATCTGCTCGCGGCGCAGATGGCGGTAAAACGAGCGCAGGCAGGCGATCTTGCGCTGCAGGGTCGCGGGCGCGACCGCCGCCTTGCCCTCACGACCGGCGGCGAGCTCGGAGATGAAGTTGGCCAGATCGGTCGGCGCGACCGCCAACGGGTCAAGCCCGCGGCGCGTGAGGAACTCGCCGTACTGCTGCAGGTCGGAGCCGTAGGCCTCAAGTGTGTTGCGCGACAGGCCCCGCTCCAGCTCCAGCGAGCCGAGGAAATCCAGCGTCAGATCGGTCAGCCGGGCGGCGCCGGTAGCGGCTTGCGGGGGGATCACGTTCTGCCTATTCGCGCGGACCGGGTGGTGTCCTGCGGGCCGGCCAGTGGCATGATCGGAATCTCCGGTGATCCCGGTGTCGCTTTTGCCGACCTCTGCCGGTACGGACGAGATCGATCCTGGCGATCTGAGCAGGAGTCGTTCAGCTCGCGGCGACCGCGACAGGCTCGGCGGCTTGAGAGATTCTGGCGTGCTCGCGGCTGTCGCGTGAGGAGATCAGCAGTGCGGCTAGGATCGCACCGGCGAGGGCAAACCCGGCTCCGGCGAGGAAAGCTCGGTCAAACCCCTTGGTCAGCGCGACGGCCGAGTTGTGGACCCCGGCGTGGAGCAGGCCCTGGGTGCGGCTGTTGGCGACGGTGGCGAGGATCGCCAGCCCGAGCGCGCCGCCGACCTGCTGGGAGGTGTTGATCAGTCCAGAAGCGAGCCCCGCCTCGCGTGGCTCGGTTGCGGTCACCGCGGCAACGGTCACCGGTACGAACGCGAGGCCGAGCCCGACGGCCGCCAGCAATGACGGGCCGAGGACGTCGGCGGCAAAGGAGCCCCCGGTTGCCGGCACGCGCGAGAACCACAGCAATCCCCCGGCTATCAGCAGCAGGCCGGCGACCAACGGTGGCTTGAACCCGACGCGAGTGACCAGCTGTGACGCGGCTCCGGCCGAAAGAATGATCCCGACCGACAGAGGGAGGTAAGAGAGCCCCGCCTTGATCGGCGAGTAGTGCAGCACGTTCTGCAGGTACAGGGAGATGAAGAAGAACATCGAGAACAGCGACATGCCGATCAGGAGTCCGATGATGTTGGCCCCCCGCAGCGTCCGCAGCCGGAAGATCGAGAACGGCATCAGCGGGTAACGCTGGCGCCGCTCGATCAGCAGGAAGCCGATTAGCAGGACCGCCGCCCCGGCTAGGCGCAGCAGCGTTGCCGTCGACCCCCAACCGTCATTTACGGCGTCGACCACGGCGTAGACGAGCAGTGCCAGACCGGCCGTGACCGCCACCGCGCCCGGCAGGTCGAACGTTCGCCCATGCCCTTCCGCGCGGCTCTCGAGCAGCGTCCGTGGGGCCAGCCCCGCAGCGGTGATACCGATTGGGACATTGACGAACAGGACCCAGCGCCAACTCAGGCCGCTGGTGAGGATTCCGCCCAGCAGCACCCCGGCGGCACCGCCGGCACCCGCCACCGCGCCCCAGATCCCGAGCGCCCGGTTGCGTTCAGCTCCCTCGGCGAAGGTTGTCGTGATGATCGAAAGCGCGGCCGGTGAAACGATCGCCGCGCCGAGGCCCTGGATCGCGCGCGCGGCGATCAGCCACCCCTCCGACTGAGCGATGCCGCCGGCGAACGAGGCGAGCGAGAACAGAACCAATCCGAGCATGAACATCCGCCGGCGCCCCAGCAGATCGGCCATCCGACCGCCGAGCAGCAGGAAGCCGCCGAAGGTGAGCGTGTACGAGTTCACGACCCACGAGAGGTCGGCGCGGGCAAAGTGCAGGTGCGCGCCGATCGACGGCAGCGCGACGTTCACGATCGACGCGTCGATCACAACCACGAACTGCGTCATCGCCAACAGCAACAGCGCGAGATTCTTGGCGCGTGGCGTGTAGAGCGGGGGCTTTGGCGGTTGACCAGGCGAGGAAATAGGAGCTACCTCCGGCTCCGGGTTGGGTCAAGGACTATAGGTGGGCGCGGACTGCCGCTCCCGGCTTTGAGCCCGTTAGCCGGGCTCTATGAGCGGCTCGAGGGCCTCCCGAGCTCGCCGCGGGCAAGCGCGAGCGACAGCCACAGCAGCGCGATCAGCGACTTGGAGTCCTCGCACTCGTCGATCGCCTGATCAAGGGCGTCAAGCTCCCAGGCCACGATCTCGATCCGTTCGTTCTCCTCCGATTCGGCCTGCTCGTCCGATAGCTCAGTGGCCAGATACAGCCAGACGCGCTCGTCGCTGAACCCCGGACTGGTGTAGAAGACCTCGATCTCGCGCCAGTGCTCGGCGCGCTTGCCGATCTCCTCGGCCAGCTCGCGCCTGGCGGTGTCAAGCGGCGGCTCGCCCGGCACGTCGAGCTTGCCGGCGGGGATCTCCAGCGACGCCGATTCGTTCACGGCCTCGCGCGGCTGGCGGGTCAGCCACACGTGGCTGGAGTCGACCGCCAGGATCCCGACAGCGCCGGGATGCCAGACCTTCTCCCGCGTCACCTGCTCGCCATCGCCGTGACGGAACGTCTCGAGTCCGACCCGGATGATCTTCCCCTCCCAGGTGGTCTGCTCGCGCAGGCGCTCAAATTTGCTCATCCGGGGGTGTCGTTCGCCTGGCGGCCGGCTTCCTGCACCAGCGCGATCGCGACCTCCAGCAGGCCCTCGAGCGCGTCGACGCTGATCCGCTCGGTCGGCTCGTGGTTGTGCTGGGTGCCGTCGGCCAGGTTGGTGCACGGAAAGCCCTCCGCCTCCAGGGAGTTGGCGTCCGAGGCCCCGCCCGTGACGATGTGCTCAGGGGCATATCCGCACGCCCGCAAAGCCGCCTCGGCCAGCACGACCTGGGGTGCGCGCGCCTTGGTGCGGTAGCCCTTGAACATCCGCTTCACCGTCAGATCGAGATCGCACTCGGCGGCGTTGGCCGCGTCGTGGAGGTGGTCGATCATCTCGGTCGCCAGCTGCTCGGCCTTGGTCTCATCGAGGCTGCGCACCTCTGCCGCGATCGTGCAGCGCTCAGGGACGACGTTGATCGCCGTGCCGCCGGTGATCGTGCCGACGTTGGCGGTCGTCTCCGGATCGATCCGCCCCAGTCTCATCACCGCGATCGCGCGGGCCGCGGCGGCGATCGCGCTGCGTCCGTCCTGCGGCCGGACGCCGGCGTGCGCGGCGCGCCCGGCGAAGTCGGCAACGATCCGGTGATGGGTGGGCGAGGCGAGCACGATGCCGCCGATCGGCGTGGCGTGATCGAAGACGTAGCCGAAGCGGCTGCGCAGGCGCCCGGCGTCGAACTCTCCGGACCCTCGCAGCGACACCTCCTCACAGACGGTGAACAGCAGCTCCAGCCCGACCGGCGGGGGCTGTGAGGCCGCTGTCAGCCGTCCGGCCAGCTCCAGGATGACCGCCACCGCGGACTTGTTATCGGCGCCGAGGATGCCCGGGTTGGCGTTGGTCCATCCACCGTCCCGGATCACCGGCTCGATCGGCGCGGTGAGCGGCACCGTGTCCAGGTGCGCGCAGAGCAGGATGCTGTCCTGGCTCGCGCCGGGGATCCGGGCCAGCAGGTTGCCGGCGTCAGAGCCGGCGGCCGCACCGGACCCGTCCTCTTCGACATCGAGGCCGAGCGCGCGCAGCCGGGCGGTCACCCAGTCAGCGCAGACCCGCTCGTGCCCGGACGGACTCTCGATCGCACACAGCGCCGCAAAGGTCTTGTGCAGCCGCTCTCGTTCGAGGTCGCTGGCCTGCCTCACGACCCGGCGCGGGGCGAGACGCCGACTTCGCGCTGGTCTCCGTTCACGGCGGTGGTGGCGGGCTGGTGGCCCGAGGACTCCGCCCGCTCCAGCGCAGCGCCCACGAACTCACGGAACAGCGGCGCGGGCCGCTCGGGACGCGACTTGAACTCCGGGTGATATTGGGAGGCCACGTAGAACGGGTGCTGCTCGGCGGACAGTTCGATCGCTTCGACGAGCCGCTCGTCGGGCGAGGTGCCCGAGCAGATCAGCCCGGCGGACACCAGGGCCCGCCGGAGATGGTTGTTGACCTCGTAGCGGTGACGGTGGCGCTCGTAGACGACGGCCTCGCCGTAGAGCCGGCGAATGCGCGTCTGATCGTGGAGCTTGACCGGGTCGGCCCCCAGGCGCATGGTGCCGCCCATGTCGGCGATCTCCTTCTGCTCGGGCAGCAGGTCGATCACCGGAAACGGCGTCTCGAGGTCCATTTCGGTCGAGTTGGCCCCGTCCATCCCGGCGACATTGCGCGCGAACTCGCTGACCGCGACGTGCATCCCGAGGCAGATCCCCAGATAGGGGATCTGACCTTCACGCGCGATCTGGGCCGCGCGGATCTTGCCCTCCCAACCGCGCCCCCCGAATCCGCCGGGGATCAGGATTCCGTCGGCCTCGGCCAGACGTTCGTGAACTTCGGCGTCGGTCACCGTCTCGGAGTCGATCCAGTCGACCTCAACCTTGGCGCCGTGATGGACCCCGGCGTGTCTCAGGGCTTCGACCACCGACAGGTAGGCGTCCGCGAGCTTGACGTATTTGCCGACCAACGCGATCCGCACCTGGCGATCGGCCTGCCGGGCGCGCACGGTGATCGCCTCCCAGCCGCTGAGGTCAGGCTCGGCCGCCTCAACGCCGAAATGCTCACGCAGGATGTAGTCGTCGACGCCCTCGTCGCGGAACACGAGCGGGACCCGATAGATGTCGGACACGTCGTAGGCCGAGACGACGGCCTCGACCGGAAGGCTGGCAAACAGGGCGATCTTGCGGCGGATGTCGCCCGAGAGGACCGATTCCGAGCGGGCCACGACCATGTCGGGCGCGATACCGATCCGCCGCAGTTCGTTGACCGAGTGCTGGGTGGGCTTGGTCTTGAGCTCTCCGGCATGGCCGATGTAGGGCACCAGCGTCAGGTGGATGAACATGCAGCGCCGCCGTCCGACGTCGACGGGGAACTGGCGGATCGCCTCCAGGAACGGCAGCGACTCGATGTCGCCGACCGTCCCGCCGATCTCGGTGATCACGAAGTCGACGTCGCTGGAGTCGGCCATCAGGCGGATCCGCTGCTTGATCTCGTCGGTGATGTGGGGCACGACCTGGACGGTGGCGCCGAGGTAGTCGCCCCGCCGCTCGCGGCGGATGACCGTGTTGTAGATCCCGCCGGCGGTCACGTTGGACGCGCGGCTGGTGTTCGCGTCGGTGAAGCGCTCGTAGTGGCCCAGGTCGAGGTCGGTCTCGGCGCCGTCCTCGGTCACGAACACCTCGCCGTGCTGGTACGGGGACATCGTCCCGGGGTCGACGTTGATGTAGGGATCGAACTTCTGCAGCTGAACGCTCAGTCCACGGGCGACCAGTAGCCGCCCGATCGATGCTGCGGCAATTCCCTTGCCGAGCGAGGAGACAACCCCGCCGGTGATGAAGATGAAGCGTGTCTCGCGTTGAGCCATCAATCGATCCTTATAGCCGAGTCTAGGGTTCGCGGCGAAATTAGTCGCCGGACAAGCCGTCAATGATCTTGTCGTGGGCCCTCACGTCGCCTTTGAAGGTAGACGGTGGGCCGGACGCGGTCAGCTCAGGCGACGCGCAGCAGCTGGCGAGCGTGCTGGCTGGCGGCGCGGTCTCCCTCCCCCGCGCCGAGCATTCGCACCAGCTCGCCCACGACCTGATCGCCGCCGAGCGCGGTGACCGTCGTAATGGCCGGCGAGACGCTGCTGTCCTTGGCGATCGTGAAATGGCGGGCGGCCAGCGCCGCGACCTGCGGCAGATGGGTGATGCACAGCACCTGCCGGCCGCTGGCGAGGTCCCGGAGGTGCTCGCCCACCGCGCGCGCGGTGTGACCGCCGATTCCGGCGTCGATCTCGTCGAACACGAGCAGCGATCCGGGCGCGCGCTGTTCGCGCCCAGCGCTGTGGGCGACGCTCAGGAGCGCGAGCATCACGCGTGACAGCTCACCTCCCGAGGCCACCTCGCGCAGCGGACAGGGCGCGACGCCGGCATTGGCCCCGATCATCAGCTCGACCGTGTCGGCCCCGCGCGGCCCGCAGCCGTCGGGCCGGGGTGCCAGCTCCACCTCGAACTGGGCATCTGGCATCGCCAGCTCCTCCAGGCGCTGGCGCACGGCCGCCGCGAGCTTGGGGGCGGCCTGGCAGCGCTTGGCGGTGAGCTGCCCGGCGAGCTGATCAAGCTCCGCCTGAGCGGTGACGAGCTCGGCGTGGGACTCCTCCAGCGCGATGTCGGCCCGCTGGAGCTCATCACGCCGAGCCCGACACCGCTGGGCGTGGGCGAGCACCTCGGCGATCGTGCCGCCGTGCTTGCGCTGCAGGCGCGCGAACACGGCCAAGCGCTCCTCCACCTCCTCCAGGCGACCCGGCGCGCCCTCGATCCCCAGCGCGTAGGAGCGCAGCTCCGCCCCGAGGTCCTCGGCTTCATAGCGCAGCGCCTGGAATCGCTCGTTGAGGGAAGCGAGCTGCGGGTCGATCCCGGCGGCGGGCTCGAGCAGCTGGGCGGCCCGCGCGAGCAGATCCGACACCCCGGCGCCGGCCTCCGGCACGATCGCCTCCGCCCCGGCGGCCGCCGCGCCGGCGAGCGCATCGAGATGCCGGAGTCGCTCGCGCTCGACCTCGAGCGCCTCCTCCTCCTCCTCGCTGGGGGCGACGGCCTCGATCTCCTCCAGCTCGAACGCGAGCAGATCGAGCTCGCGATCCTGGGCCCCCGCCAGGCGGCCGAGCTCGGCGACGCGCTCCTGCAGGTCCCGGACGTGCTCGTGTGAGGCTCCGATGCGCGTACGGAGCTTCAGCGCCGTCGCGCCGCAGTAGGCGTCAAGGACATCCAGCTGAGCGGCCGAGAGCATCAGCTTGCGGTGCTCATGCTGTCCGTAGAACGAGATCAGGTGGGCGCCGAGCTCCTGCAGATCGGCCAGCGTCGCCGAGCGTCCGCAGACATAGGCTCGCGTGCGCCCGTCGGGCCACACGCGGCGGGCGAGCACGATCTCCTCCGCATCGGTCGGGAGCTCCTCGCGGCCGCGCAGCGAGGGCGGCAGGGAGAACACGCCCTCGACGTAGGCCTCGGACGCTCCGGCGCGAACGATCCCGCGGCGCGCCCGGCCGCCCAGCAGCAGGTCCAGCGCGTGAGCGAGCAGCGTCTTGCCCGCGCCCGTCTCCCCCGTGAGGATGTTGAGACCCGGCGCGAGCGTGAGCTCGGCACGCTCCATCAGCAGCAGATTCTCGACTCGCAGCTCGTGCAGCATCCAGGACGGTCTACCACGCGCTCCTGACGGACCCGGACCCGCTCGGGGAATGGATGGGGGTCCCGGCGCTGGGGCCGGCACCGTCAAAGGGGCGTCGCGAGCCGTCCGAAGGTGTCACGCAGACGCTGGTAGAAGGTTGCGCCGGCGACCTGGGCCAGCGAACCCTGATCGTTGACGAAGCTGGCCTCGAGCCGTTGCGCGGGAGCCAGGACGCACACGGGCCGACCGTCGACGGTGACGTCCACCGGCTCCTCCTGGGAGCGGTTGTGCACCGACACGACGTCGCCGGGCGCCACGACCAGGGCCCGCGCGGTCAGGGAGTGAGGCGCGATGAACGAGACGACAAAGCCGTGAACGCCCCAGGCCATCACCGGCCCGCCATTGGCCAGGTTGTAGCCCGTCGATCCCGCTGGGGTCGCCACGACGAGTCCGTCGCACCGCACCCGCCCCACCTCGTTGGAGCCGACCGCATACTCCAGATCGGCGACCCGCTTGCCCGGCTGGCGATGCATCGACACGTCGTTGATCGCCAGCCAATGGCCCCGTTCGCCGGACACCCTCAGTCCTGGAAGGGAGAGCACCTCGAACTGGCCTTCGAATGCGCGCTTGAAGCCTGACCTCGCCTCCTCACGGGGGACGGTGGACAGGAAGCCGATCTCGCCGAAGTTGATCGCGAACACCGGCACGCCGGTGCCGGCGTAGACCCGTAGGGCGCTGAGGATCGTGCCGTCGCCGCCGAGTGCGAAGCAGATCTCCACGTTCGGATCGATCGGGGCGTTGAGCTCCACCGCCGGACCCGGCTGCAGCTGGTGCTTCTGCGTCTCCTCGGCATCGAAGCGGAGCACGGCGTCGGCGGCCTGGGCCAACTCGATCAGCACGCCGAGCGCCGGGCCGGTGTCGGCCGGACGCCGATGCGTGACGACGGTGGCGGTTCGCACCCGGTTCACGGCTCGACCTCGCTCGCCGCCGCCTCCAGGTCCCCGGGTCCCTCCCGTTCGCCCTCGGCCAGCCACACGAACGTCTCGAGGTTGCCCTTCGGGCCCGCGAGCCCCGAGCTCGCGTAGCCGAGTACGGTCACGCCGAGCTCCCGCGCCGCCGTGCCGACGTCGATCAGCGCCGCGCGGCGCAGCTGCGGATCGCGCACCACCCCGCCCTTGCCCACCTGCCCGCGCCCGACCTCAAACTGGGGCTTGATCAACGCCAAGGCGTCGAAGCGGTCATCGGCGCAGGCCAGCGCCGCGGGCAGCACCTTGGTCAGCGAGATGAACGAGACGTCCACGACGATCAGATCGGGCGCGTAGGGAAGCTCGGCGCGATGCAGCGCGCGCGCGTTGTGGCGCTCGACCACGGTCACCCGCGGATCGGATCGCAGCTTCCAGTCCAGCTGCCCGTAGGCGACGTCGAGCGCCACGACGTGCTCGGCGCCACGCTGCAGCAGGCAGTCGGTGAATCCGCCCGTCGAGGCACCGACGTCCAGCGCGCGGCGGCCGCGGACTGAAAGCGCCAGCGCGTCCAGCGCGTTGGACAGCTTGATACCCCCGCGCGACACGAACGCCGGACCGCAGCTCAGCTCCAGCTCGACGTCCTCAGGCACCAGCTGACCGGGCTTCTGCGCCCGGCGACGATCCGGGAGCAGCAGCACCTCGCCGGCGATCACCGACGCGGCGGCCCGGCTGCGCGAGTCGAACATGCCCCGCTGCGAGAGCAGGCTGTCTAGCCGGATGCGCTTCATGATGATGCCGAACGGTACGTGATCGACCTCACAGTGACACGCCCGCGCGGGCGAAAGGATCCCCCCGGAAGTTGGGGAACTGGGGCAGGGGTGGGCCAACGGCTCCGGGGCGCGCAGCCTCGGAGCCTGAAGCTCAGGGCTCAGCCGCTGGTCACGCCGCTGCGCTGCGCCACCGCCGCCTCGATCCGTTCGGCGATCCGGGCGCCGGTGAACCCGACCTCCTCGTGAAGCATCGCCGGGGCGCCGTGGGTGACGTATCGGTCGGGCAGGCCGACGCGCAGGATACGGGTCCCGCCCACCCCCAGGCCCGCGTCGGAAAGCGTCTCCCACACCGCTGAGCCGAATCCGCCGGCCAGCACGCCCTCCTCGACGGTGACCAGCAGTTCATGCTCGGCGGCGAGCTGGGCCGCCAGCGCGGCGTCGATCGGCTTGGCGAACCGGGCGTCGGCGACCGTGGCCTCGATCCCGTGCTCTGAGAGGATGTCGGCCGCCTCCAGCGCCTTGGCGACGCCGGTCCCGTAGCCGAGCAGCGCAACGCGGGCAGAGCGGCCGTCACCGGCGCGCGCCTCGCGCAGGATCTCGCCGGTGCCGACCTCGAGCGTCTGCGGATTGGTGGGCAGCGGCACGCCGATGCCCTCGCCGCGGGGGTAGCGCAGCGCGACCGGCCCGTCGTAGGCCAGCGCGGTATGGAGCATGTGCACGAGCATCGCCTCGTCGCGCGGGGCCATCAGCACGATGTTCGGCAGGCAGCG
>OCZT010002059.1_pt1 | contig 20835 bp, 17 predicted proteins | sample 1539031 | NCBI WGS metagenome assembly OCZT01 (sample SAMEA3539308, study PRJEB22396) | soil metagenome | biome: tundra; feature: field; material: soil | place: USA | collected 2010-05 | depth 0.15 m | reverse complement strand
GTTCTCAACATGTCTAGTGCCCCGGCGGAGCACCTTGCCGCCGGTAATCTGATTGTCCGGACACAAGCCCAGGAAGGAAGCAGAGTGTGCCTCGCTGGGGAACTGGCTCATATCGACACCCACTTCGGAGATGATGGTTTGTGCGTTCATAATAATGTTGATGCCTTCGATTTGAGTCAGGTCGGTGACGCTGATGGGTACCCGGAAACGCCCATGTAGCCGGGAGGAATTCTGGCTTCGCGCTAAATCGCCGAAGCACGTTTCCAGCGTCGCAGGAAAGCCCCGTAGGTCGGATCGGTAACGGCAAACGCCGCAGGCTCCAGAGATGTTTCATCCAACCTCCGCTACCGAAAGACTGGCGCAGTGCCGACATGGCGTTACTGATCCGGCATCAGCCAGCTAGGGCCGTTTGATGAGAAGTTTCGGGAAGTCGCGCCTCGGCAGGTGTGCAAAAATGTGCCGAGAAAATGGAGGGCCACCAAGGCGGAAAGCGGTCAGGAAGGTTGCTGGCCCCGTCCTGCCTTTGTCTGACAGAATTACCTAACGAGCCGTTCGGGTCAGGCACATATCTGACACACCAAAACAGCGTCGAGAGAAGAATCCGCCCCGTGTTCTGGAAGAATTGCCATTGATCCGAGCAAATCAGCGCCGCTGCTGAGGAAATCGACGGTCACAGTCTCATGCCTTCTTTCCATGATGTTCAGTAAGTCGCGCGCGACGGACGCGCTGACGTCGACTGGAGTCGGGGAGACTGAAGGCGCTCGCACGACCAGGGACATCGACGTCGATATCTCAGGCGGGGCGAGGAAAGGCTCCGGATCTTCGAGAGTGCTCTGGCTCTGGGATTAGATGACTTCAGCTTCTGGCTGAAAACATGAGTCATTTAGCATTGACGGGCGACAATTAGAAGTACCGGAAAGAGTAGTTGGCGCCAGACAGAGCATGGAGAGGGTCGATGCGGTGTGCCTGGAACTCGCATGGACTTCTGGCTTGGTGTAATTCAGGGCAATATCCGGTGCCGGTTTTGGTGCCGGTTCGGATTCGGATTCTGTGCTATGTCATGCGACCCGGTGCGACTTTGGGCATGGCCGTGCATTGTCGGTATTCAAGAGTCTTAGGATCTGGCGGAGCAATCCATCGGGTTCGAGTCCCCCTTTCGCACCATATCTTCGAATCATCTGTTCCCGGTGAGCTCCCGAGCGGAGGGTGTTCTCTCAAGTGGCAGCCGGAGTAATCTGGTAAAACCATGAGTTCAACCGAGAAACAGCCCCAGATGAACCTTGTCCAGACACCGGACTTTCGCGAGTCCTACGCCAACAGCGTGCAGGTGCGCGTCAGCGTTTGGGATTTCCAGCTTGTCTTTGGCCTTGCATCCGCCGAATCGCCAGAGCAGGTGACCATCCGAAACCAGAATGCGATTTTCCTGAGCCCGCAGCAGGCCAAAGCCTTGTGGAATGTGCTGGGGCAGAATCTTGCCCAGTACGAGCAGGCCTTCGGCACGTTGAATCTTGAGCCGCAGAGCCACAGCTTTCCCCAGGGGCCCATTAACTAGATATCAGGAGAACGCGCTTGCGCCTGAAGCCATTAATGCGGCCGCGGCTGGATGCGCCGTTGCCACTTTGGATGATTTATCCGGTGATCTTTGCGGCGCTTTATGCCAGCCACTTTACGCTGCTGCGCGTGCCCTACTACTGGGACGAGGCCGGCTACTACATTCCCGCGGCCTGGGACTTCTTTCGCACCGGTTCGCTGATACCCATCACCACGCTGACCAATGCCCACCCGCCGCTGCCCAGCATTTACCTGGCGACGTGGTGGAAGATCTCCGGCTTTCTCCCCGAAGTCACGCGCGAGGCGGTGCTGATCGTGGCTTCGCTGGGCCTGCTGGCAGTTTGGCGGCTGGCCATGCGGCTGGTGGGGGTGGCATCGGTCGCATTCTGGACCGTGGCGCTGACCGCGATTTATCCCATATGGTTTGCCCAGTCTACCCTGGCTCATGCCGACATTTTCGCCGCCGCATGCACGCTCTGGGGGCTGGTGTATGCACTGCCCGGCAAGGATCGGGAATGGGATCCGAAGAACTGGTGCGCAGCGCTGTGGTTTTCTGCCGCGGCTTTGTGTAAGGAAACGTCTATCGCCATCCCGCTCACGCTAGCTGCGTTTGCGATTGTGGGAAGCCTCCGCGACCAGCCGCGGGCGCGCCGCCTGAGGCGGTGGCGGGAGGCGGCATGGCTGGCAAGCTGCGTGTTGCCGCTGACGACCTGGTATGGTTGGCACTACTTCAAGACCGGCTTTCTCTTCGGCAATCCCGAATTCTTGCGCTACAACGCTGAGAGTACGCTGGACCCATTGCGTTTTCTGGCGGCTTTTGGCCACCGGTTGCTGCACCTGACTGCGCACATGAACCTGTTTGTGCCGGTGCTGATAACTGTTGCCGCATTGCTGCTGCTGGACCCGCGACCAGGGGCGGATGGCCATGAACGAGCTGCAATCGGCACCCCGGCGCTGCGGCGGATTTACTTGCTGCTTTTGGTCAATTGTTTCGTTTTTAGTGTTCTGGGCGGGGCGCTTTTGACCCGCTACCTGTTGCCCATGTATCCGCTGGTGCTGCTGGTGGCGGTGACTACCTTTTACCGGCGGGCTCCTTTCTGGCCGGCGCTGGCGGCCCTTTCAGCGGGCGCGTTTATCCTCGGACTGTTCATCAATCCCCCATACGGCTTTGCGCCTGAAGACAACCTGGCCTATGCGCACGTTGTCCGACTGCACGAGGCCGGAATCGCCCAGCTCAACCACCGCTATCCCGGTTCGACAGTACTATCAGCCTGGCCGATGACGGACGAGTTGAGCCGGCCGGAGCTTGGCTACCTGAAGACCCCGTACGAGGTTTACCGCCTGGAGGACTTTACTGACGCGCAGATAGCCCGCGCTGCGGCGGAGCCGGAACGGTATTCTGTTGCGTTGGTCTTCTCGACGAAATACGATCCGCCTTCCCCGCTGCTCAGCCTCGGCGCGAAGAGCAAGGCGCTCGACGAGCGATTTTTCGGTCTGCATCATGACGTGCCGCCGGAAGCCATAGCCATGGAACTTCACGGCTCCCTGGTTTGGAAAAAGGAAGACCAGGGCCAATGGGTGGCGCTGATCCGGTTCAACCGGCAGTATGAGGCGCGGCTGGAACAAAGAGACGATTTGCACGCGCGCTGAGCGGCGCAAGAGTCTCACGTTCGCGCGATGATCATTCATTCTTGACGATAGAATGCCCGCACATCATGATGGGTACGGAGGTCCCAATGGCAGATTCCGTCGCCAACTTTCCCTATGAAACCCGCCTGAATATCCTGCATCAGCCGCTTGAAGTTATCGACTTGAAGGCGCTGGCCGATGCATGCGAGTTCAAGTGGTTCAACCAGACACTCTGCAAGGTCAACGATTCCGTGGTGCGCGTTGGCGTGGTTGAAGGTGAATATCACTGGCACAAGCACGACGAGGACGAGGAGTTTTTCTATGTGGTCGAGGGCACGCTGCTGATTGACATGGAAGGCCGGACCGTTGAATTGGCCGCAGGTCAGGGATTCGTTGTCCCCAAGGGGATCGTCCACCGCACCCGCGCCGTGCAACGGACTGTGATTCTGATGGTCGAAAACGCCGGAATCATTCTCACGGGAAATTAACTCCCCGGCTGCGCGGTTTTCATTCACCGGCAATCGCCTGAAGGAGATGAACCGGAGGAGCAACGCCTATAATCACTCTGTCGTGCATAACCCTTATTCATCTCATTTGCGCAAGATTCGGCGGCTAACTGTCAGTGCGGGTCTGGGGCTGGCAATTGCATCTTTTTTGACGACTGCGAGCTGCGCCCAGACGACTGCACCGGCTGGTCCCACTGCAGGCGGCCGCATCCTGTTGGTGCTTCCGTTTGACAACCGCACCGGGCAGCCCAGCCTGGAGTGGATTCGCGAGGCGGCGGCGGAGATTCTGAGCCGGCGGTTCCGCTCGGCGGGGTTTGCGCCCATGAGCCGGGACGACCGGCGGTACGCGCTGGACCACCTGGGTCTGCCGCAGGGGTTTCAGCCGTCGCGAGCCAGTGCGCTCAAGCTGGCGGAGACGGTGGACGCCGATTCGATTGTAGTGGGGAGTTACCTGACCGATGGCACCGCCATAGTGGCCGAGGCGCGGCTGGTGGATGTAGCTCACTTGCGCATGGGTGACGCGGTGACCGCGCGCGGCGAGATGCGTGACTTGATTGCCGTATTCGGCGCCCTGGCCTGGAAACTGACCCGGCAAATGGATCCCGGCTTCAGCGTGGCCCAGGAGACCTTTGTTGCCGCCGGAGCGGGGCTTCGCCTGGACGCGTTCGAGCAATACATCAGGGGCATTACGGAGCCGGACCAGGGTGAGAGGGTGCGGCACCTGAATCAATCGGTCATGCTGAGCCCTGACTATGGCCAGGCATGGATGGCCCTGGGCCGTGAGGACTACGGCAGCCAGCAATACGAGCAGGCGGCAGCGGCATTCGCCAAGGTTGGCCGCGGCGACCCTGACGCGTTGGAGGCAGGCTTCTATCGCGGACTGGCTCTCACGTTTTCCGGAGACTACCCCCAGGCGGAAGAGGTGTTTGCCGGCGTGGCGCGAGTGCTGCCGCTGGCGGAGGTCCTGAATAACCAGGGAGTTGCACTAAGCCGCCAAGGCAAGGATGGGATTCCGCAATATCGTCAGGCGGTGGCCACCGATCCAAACGAGGCGGACTACCACTTCAACCTGGCGGTAAGTCTGAAGCGTCACGGCGATGCTGCCGGGGCCGCAACCGAGATTACCCAGTGTTTACGGCTGCGGGCCAACGACAGCGAGGCCCAGGAACTCGACAGGGCGTGGAAGGGGCTTCCCCCAGAGCCCGTACCTGCGGGGGAGCAGGTTGTGAAAGCGGACCCGCTGGAGCGGATTGCGCGCAACTTCGACGCCCAGGCATTTCGCCAGGCCGCGCAGATGATGGACCAGATGGAAGCGTCGCGGCTGGCCGCGCTCACTCCGCGCGACCGGGCACGGAAGCTGGCCGGTCAGGCCAACGACTACCTTGATCGCGGTCTGCTTCTTGAGGCCGAGCGGCTGTATCAATCCGCCAATGCCGCCGATGCCAAAGTGGCGGAAGCGCACGCCGGGCTGGCCGAAGTGCGCGAGCGCTCGGGCGATTCCGAAACGGCCCGGAGCGAAGCACACGCCGCGCTGGAACTGAATCCATCGGCCGGCGCGTACCTTGTGCTTGGCAGGCTGGATCTGGCGGCTGGGCGTGTGGACGAGGCAAACAGAGAGGCCGGCGAAGCCCTGAGGCTTGATCCCGTGAACCGGGCGGCACAGGAGCTGCGGCGGCAAATTGAGGCGAAGCAGGGGCAGAAGCAGTAGGGCCGGCCGATGGCCCTGAAGGAGCAAGCCATGGTTCAGAGCGTGTTCGGGTTTGCAGTCAGGATCGTAACTGCCTTGGTTGTAGGAGTGGGGTTGTCGGCAAGCGGATTTGCCGCTTCCGCTCCCGTCCCGCAGCCATTGGTTGAGAAACTAATCCTCTCTGACACCATCCAGCCCATCACCGAGGCCGAGCTTGAGCGGGCTATTGCGCGCGCCAGCAAGGACGGCGCACAGGCGCTGCTGGTGGAGTTGGACACGCCCGGGGGGCTGCTGGACTCGACTCGCACCATGGCTGGTGCAATTCTCGGCTCGCGTGTACCGGTCATCATTTACGTGTCTCCTGAGGGTGCCCGTGCCGGTTCGGCTGGTTTCTTTCTGCTGGAATCGGCGGACATAGCCGCAATGGCTCCAGGGACCAACGCGGGAGCGGCTCACCCGGTGCTGGAGTTCGGCGCCCAGCCGGACGCCACCATGAGCCAGAAAATCGAGAATGACGCCGAGGCGTTTCTCCGCTCCTATGTGACCCGGCGCAACCGCAACGCCGAGGCGGCCGAAGCAGCGGTTCACTCGTCCCACTCCTACACTTCGCAGGAAGCGCTGGACCAGCACCTGATCGACCTGATCGCCTCAAGCGACAACCAACTATTGACTGCGTTGGACGGGCGCGAGATTACCCGCATGGACGGAAGCAAGCTGACGCTCCACCTTGCCGGAGCGCGGATTCAGATTCTGAAACCCTCAATGCGCGACGAGTTGCTGGGCTGGCTGGTGAACCCCAACATCGCACTGCTGTTCCTGGTGGGCGGCGCGCTGCTGATCTATCTCGAATTCAACACGCCCGGCACCATCGTTCCGGGCGCGCTGGGGACGCTGATGGTTCTGCTGGCCATCTTCGCGCTCAACCTGCTGCCTATTCGATATACGGCTGTGCTGTTACTTGTGGCGGCCCTGGTCTTGCTGTTGCTTGAAGCCAAGTTCGGCGGGCACGGCGCGTTGGCTATCGCCGGCATCGTCTGCCTCGCTTTTGGAATGCTTACGCTGGTTGCCGCGCCTGTTCCGGAAATGGCAGTGAGTCCCTGGGTGGCCCTGTCAGTGAGCGCCGCCTTTGGGGCCATTACAGTTTTCCTGGTTCGACTTGCGGTGCGCGCTCGCCGCATGAAATCGCGCCTAGGCCCATCGGCCCTGGTCGGCAGCAGGGCCTCTGCCATGGAGCCGCTGAACTGCGAAGGCCAGTTGCCCGAGGGCCACATACTTGTTCAAGGCGAAATCTGGCGAGCGGTGGCCACCGAGCCGGTGCCCGAAGGTGCGGCCGTGCGCGTGGTTGGCCTGGTTCGCTCGATGCTGCTTGTCGAGCCCGCCGAACCGCAGAGGTCCCCGCAATCCCCCGCGTAAACCCTTCTGGAGTACAATCCGTGCTGAGTGAGGGAAGGTTCAATGTCTGATTCCACGATTCCAGTTCTGATTTTCGTTGCCATCGTCGTCCTGTATTTACTCAACTCCATCAAGATTCTTCGCGAGTATGAGCGCGGAGTGATTTTCCGGCTGGGCCGCGCGCTGCCCTTGCCCAAGGGTCCGGGCATCATCCTGGTTTTCCGGCCTTTCGATCAGATGGTGCGCATCTCCCTGCGCCAGGACGTTTTGGAAGTCCCGCAGCAGGATGTGATTACCCGCGACAACGTCACCATCAAGGTGAACGCCGTGGTCACGCTGTACGTCGTGAACCCGAACGACGCCGCCATCAAGGTGGCCAACTACGTCTACCAGACCTCGCAACTCGCGCAGACCACTCTTCGCACGGTGCTGGGCGAGGTGGAACTGGATGAGTTGCTCAGCCATCGTGACAAGCTGAACGTTCGCATCCAGTCCATCATGGACCAGCGTACTGAACCGTTCGGCGTGAAGGTTGTTTCGGTTGAAGTAAAACAGGTTGACCTGCCGGAGACGATGCAGCGCGCCATGGCCAAGCAGGCCGAGGCGGAACGCGAACGCCGGTCGAAGATCATCCACGCCGAGGGCGAGTTCAATGCCGCGCAAAAACTGGTGGATGCCGCAGCCCTGATGGCCACGCAGCCCATGACCCTGCAGTTGCGTTATCTGCAGACATTGACGGAAATCGGTGTCGAGAAGAACACCACCATTGTCTTCCCGCTGCCCATGGAGTTGCTGACGCTGCTGAACAAGATGGGTGCGCTGGGAACGGGGCCCGGCAACAAGCAGTAGCTGAAAGTGTCAGACTGATCGATCTATCTCTATTTTGAGAGGGCAGGGCTTAAGCCGTGCCCTTTCAAAGCTTGGGGTGTTGGCTTGTAGTATGGGGCCATACTTCTCTGACATTGCCGGAGACTTGAGGGCGGAGCATGCGCGGAGTCTTTGACGAAAAGGACCTTGATCGGGACGGGCAGCGGCGCGACACCGAACTCACGCTGAACCCGACCACGCTGCTTGGCATCTTTTTCGGGATGGTCCTGCTTTGCGGGCTCTTCTTCGGCCTGGGTTTTGCCGTAGGCCGCTATGGCCCCTCCGATTCTCCATCGGGTCAGCAGGTCGCGGCCAGCACGCAGCCGCCTCCCTTGGCGGCCAGTTCCAAGCCCAAGCCCTCCGCAGTGCCGCAAACCGCTCCCGAGCCGCAGCGCGTCGTGGTCAGGTTACCGGCGGCGGCTGCGAGTACGGTTCCAACCGCCAGCCTACCCCCTGTGAATTCCACCCCCGCTAGTCCATATGCCCAGCCGCAGGTGAGGCCCGCTCTGGCGCCCTCCGAATACGAGCCACCCGCTCAGCCCGCCGCGACATCCCGGGTGGAACCGGCCACGGCGCCCGTTGCCGGCATGATGGTTCAGATTGCCGCCGTGATGCATCCTGAAGATGCCGAGGTGCTGGTGGGCGCGCTGCGCAAGCGCGGCTATGCGGTAAGTGTTCGCCGCCTGCCAACAGACAACTTGATCCATGTGCAGATTGGCCCATTCAAGAGTCGCGACGAAGCCAACCGCTGGCGCCAGAAACTGCTCAACGACGGCTACAACGCGATTTTGCAGCCGTAGGGCAGATCGCTCGTTCTACCCCCGCATCCACTCCGGCAATCCCGAAGCAATGGCATCCCGCACCGCAATCAGCAACTCTTCGCGCGTGGCAAAGTTGGTGGGGTAAATCGGCGGGTGGAAGATGATGTGCACTTCGCCCGGCTTGATGCGGAAGCTGCCCTTGGCCATCAACGTTTCCGTGCCGTAGATGGAGACGGGGATGCATGGCGCTCCGGTGCCCATGGCAAGATAGAACGGACCTTTTTTGAATGGCAGCAAGCGGCCGTCTTTGGACCGCGTGCCCTCGACGAAAGTGGTGATGTGGAGGCCCTTCTCCAGTATTCTCTGCGCCGCCGCCACGCTCTGCTGCGCGCTGGTCGCGGTGCCCGTGCGGTCCACGGGAATAAAATCGCCCAGCTTGAGGCAGTAGCCGAAGACGGGAAGCTTGAATACAGCGCGCTTGGCGAAGCCTGCGGTGCGCCCCGGAATCCGCGGAATCAGACCGGGCGGGTCGAGGTTCGACACATGGTTGGCCATGAAGATGCATGCCTGGCCGGCGGGAACCTGCTCCCGCCCCGCAACCTTGATGCGGATGCCAGCTGCGCGGAAGCCGGTGCTGACAATAAAGCAGGTCGCCCTGTAGAGCGGTCCCGCGTTGCCGGTAATCACGGCCAGCGGAATAAAGATCACCGCCGCGGGAGCGCTCAAAACGAGAATCACGATAAGCACGAAAAGCGACACAATCATGAGGGTTCCATCAAAAAGCTGAAATCTGTGAGTCCTGGGTGGGCTTTGGTTTGCCCTGGTTCTTGATTCAAGTCCGCATCCAATCCGGCAGACCGGAGGCAATGGCCGTGCGTACCGCCTGCGTCAATTCCTCGCGCGTGGCAAAGGCGGCCGGATCGATGGGCGGATGAAAGATTACCTGCGCAGTTCCCGGATGCATACGCAGACTGCCTTTGCGCATTATCTTCTCAGTGCCGTAAATCGAAACAGGGATTACCGGCGAGCCGGCGGCCATGGCCAAAAAGAACGGGCCCTTCTTGAAGGGCAGCATGCGGCCGTCCGGCGAACGGGTGCCTTCGACAAAGACGGTAATGTGAACGCCCTTTGCCAATACACGCCGGGCCGTGGCCACGCTCTCTTTCGCATCTTCAGGGCGGCCGCTGCGGTCCACGGCAATGAACTCGCCCTGCCTGAAGCCGGTTCCCAGCACAGGCAGGTTCATCAGCGAGCGCTTCATGAAGGCCGAGGTGCGCCCCGGTATCAACGAGATCAGCGCCGGCGGGTCAAGGTTGGAGACGTGGTTCGCCATGATGATGCAAGCCCGGTCCCTCGGCACGTGCTCCAGCCCTTCAACGTGCATGCGAACACCGGCCAGGCGGCAACTGCTTGCGAGCATAAAACGAGTGGCCTTGTAGAGTGGCAGCACGTTGCCCGTCATCCAGCACCAGGGGATAAACAGAATGGCAGAAGGGATGCCAAGGATGACCATGGTGGCGACGAAGATGAAAGAGGAGATCATGCGGTTCTTTCCGAGCGTTCAGGGCTGAAGCATTTTCAGCCGAAATGGCAGTTTCTCATAGATGCCGTCAAAGCCGCCATTGGAGAGGATCGCGACTACATCCCCTGATTTCAGTTGCGGCGCAATCGTGTTGACGATCGTCTCCACATCGGCGCAGAGTGCGGCCGGGGTTCCGCTGTCGTTGAGCGCCCGCACCACGTCTTCCGGATGCAACCGCTCGTCCTCTGGAATTCGCTGCTGCTGGTAAACGCCTGCGAGGATCACCCGGTCTGCCATGCGCAGGCTGGCAATCAAATCGGCTTCAAGCACCTTGCGCCGCAATGTGTTTGAACGCGGCTCCAGCACCGCCCACAGGCGCGATTGCGGATATACGGATCGAAGCGCGCGCAGCGTTTCGCGGATGGCCGTCGGATGATGCGCGAAATCCTCGATGATGGTGATGCCGCCGATCTCTGCGCGCACCTCAAGCCGCCGCTTGACGCTTTTGAATGTCGCCAGCGCTGCCTGGATGGCTTCTTCGGCAATGCCTTGACCAAAAGCCAGCGCAGCCGCCGCTGTGGCGTTCAGCGCGTTGTGCTCGCCGGCCAGATGCATCTCCAACTCGGCCCACAGCACGCCGCTGTGCCAAACCTCCCAGCGGGTGAGGCGATCCTGATGCCGCAGATTTTTGATCTGCCAGTGCGAGTTGTCGGAGAAGCCATAGCGCTCCACGCGGCACAATGCGTTGGCAATGCATTCGGTCACGTTCTCGCGGCCGTCATAAGCAACAATCAAGCCGCGGCGCGGGATCAGGTTCACGAGCCGCTTGAAGGCAGTCTTTACCGCTTTCAGATCGTCATAGATGTCGGCGTGGTCGAACTCGACGTGAGTCAGGATTAGCGCATCGGGAAAGTAGTGCAGAAACTTTGGCCCTTTGTCGAAGAATGCTGTGTCGTATTCGTCGCCCTCCACAATAAATGTCCGCGTAGGACGAAGCTGGAAGCTGGTTCCGAAGTTCTCCGCTACTCCGCCGATCAGGAACGATGGCTCAATCGCTGGGTTCTGCCGCGCGGCGAACTGGTAGATCCAAGCCAGCATGCTGGTTGTTGTTGTCTTGCCATGCGTGCCAGCAACCACAAGCGACTCGCGGCCCTTGAGGAACTCTTCGCGCAACAGGGCTGCCATCGAAGTGAAAGGGATGCGCTCATCGAGCACGTGCTCCACTTCGGGGTTGCCGCGCGAGAGTGCGTTGCCGATGACTACCAGATCCGGCGTGGGCGCGAGATTGGATTCAGCGTACGGCTCCATCACGGGAATCCCGAGCGCGGCGAGCAGGTCGCTCATGGGGGGGTAGGCCGCCTTGTCGGAGCCGGTGATGCGGTGGCCTTGCAACTGCAGCAGGCCTGCCAGCGAGGCCATCGCAGTGCCGCAGATTCCGCTGAGATGAATGTGCCGGCCTGCTTGCCTTTCTGTTCCCTGATCTCTGATCTCTGACCCCTGATCCCTCACGCAGTCACCGCCGGCTCCAGAAGATTCAAATGCACCTCTTCGGCAGCGCGCAATTCCGCTTCAACTCCGAAAGTCAGCGTGACGTTGGAGCGGGAGACGTGGCCGCAGCGAAGGCCGATTGCGATGGGGCCGCGAAAGTCTTCAAAGACGCGCAGAATCACCTCTTCAAGCAATCCAGGCGGTGCACCGAGCGACGTGCAATCCAGCATCTCGCCGAAGACGATGCCGCGCACTCCCTCGAGTTTGCCGGCCTCAAGCAGTTGCCAAAGCATGCGATCGATCTGGTAGGGCTTGGCGCCGGTGTCTTCAAGGAACAGCAGCTTGTCCTCGGTCTGCGGCTCGTAGGGCGTGCCCAGCAGCGCAACGAGAATGCTGAGGCAGCCGCCGTAAAGCGTGCCTTTTGCCCGGCCCGGATGCAGCGTGCGCAGGCCCTCATCAACTCCCAGGGCGTAGGGCTTGCCAGTTAGGGCAGCTTGCAGGCTGGGCAGATGCACGCCGTCAGGACGCGAAAAATCCGCCGAAAGCATGGGGCCGTGGAAGGCTGGCAGGTTGATCTGATCCAGAAGCCAGAGTTGCGGCGCTGTAAGATCGCTTGAGCCGATGAGCGGCTTGGGGCTTTCGGCGATCAGGTCCAGATCCAACCCGTCGAGCAGATAGTTTGAGCCGTAGCCGCCGCGCGACGCGAAGATGGCACGGACCTCATCGTCGGCAAAGGCATGATGCAGATCCTTGAGGCGCATCTGCGGCGTGCCGGAAAAATACAGCGGGCCGCGAGTAAGCACGTGCTCTGCGGGCTGCGGTGCGTAGCCCAGCGTACGCAATGCGTCAAGGCCGCGCTCCACTTTCTCAGCCTGCGGCGTTGAAGCCGGCGATACAACAGCGACCGCGGCATCGGCGGGAACGGCGTTTGGCTTGAGCAGGGAGGCCATCAGACCCATGCCTCGCCGCAAGAGATGAGAGTGGCCGGCCCGGTGAGCTTGAGCTCGGTGCCAGGTCCGTTCCATGACACTGTCTGCGCGCCGCCGGGCGCCACAACCGTGAGCGGTGACTTGCATCCATTCAGCGCCAGGGCCGCGGTGGCCGTGGCGCTGGAGCCGGTGCCTGAAGAAGTTGTGGGGCCAACACCGCGCTCGAAGATGCGGATTTCAATTTCGTTCGGGCTGACGATGCTAAGAAACTCGACGTTGATCTGGTAAGGAAAATCTGGAAGAAAGCAAATTTGCTGGCCCACGCTCTGCCATGCCTGGCCATCCACGGTGAACTCGGGGTTGTCGACCACGATGACAAAATGCGGGTTGCCCGTGGAGACTTCAACGCCGGGCACCTGCACGCCCGCAGGCATGGTTACCGTTCTCGGCGCGAAAACAGGGACACCCATGCCGGCGCTCACTTGCACGGTGTATCCAGCGGAGGTGTCGATCGCATTGATATGGCACACTCGCGACCCCGCATCGGTTTCAATGTGAAGTTCCTCGCCGGGCTTGGAGTGCAGCGATTCAGCCATCCATGCCGCCACGCAGCGCGTGCCGTTGCCGCTGATTTCGGCGTTGGAGCCATCGGAATTGTGCAGGCGAACGCGGCCTGATTCGGGTCCGGTCCATGTGAAGAACTCGACGCCATCCGCGCCGACTCCGGTGTTGCGCGCGCAGAGGCGTCGCGTCAACTCTGCCCAGTCGCGACCTTGCGCCGCATCTTCCGTCACGATCAGGAAGTCGTTGCCGCAGGCGTGGGCCTTGGTATAGGGAATCAATCTTCCTCCGGGTGGTGCGATTTAAAGAATGCGGCGATAACGGGCCAGGCCGTGTTTATGCGGCTTCCAAGCCCAATGCTATCACCGCTATGGTTGGCGTGTCGGGATTTGAACGGCGGTGGTGCCGGAGACGTAAATCGTGCCCGGGGGCTGGTACGGGGTTACGAAATGGCGAACCGCAGTGAGACCCTCTGGATGCGCTTTGACGGCGCGGTCAACATCGTCGCCGTCGAAGGCAAGCACCACGGCAGCATGAGCAGCGGGCGCGGCCAACGCGGCTTGATAGAACTCCTTGTCGCTCTCGTTGATGGTCTGCCGCAGCGGAATTCCGGTGAACGCGATGATCTCCGGATAGACCGAAGTGACCATCAGCACTTCGCCGCCCGGCCGGTCCTGGAGCAACGCGCGCATGACGGGAGGAATCTGGCGATCGTAGGGCCGGCGCGACTCTATGTTTTTCGTTCCTTCGACGTAAACCAGCGGCCGTTCACGCAGCATCTTTCCGGCATTCAAAACGACAAGCGCAAACAGCAGGACCGCGGCATAGTAAGCCCAGCGCGGTTTGAATTCGCGCACGGCGCCGATGAAGAACTGCGCCGCAAAACCCAGACCCAGCGCCAGCGCAGGCAGCAGTTCCATTCCGTAGCGCGTGTTGTAAAAGGAGTGGGGCCACCACACGGGAAGAAAAATCGGAACCGAACCATAAGCAACGGAATAAGCGTAGAAAGCCGCTGGAAACCACAGCAGCAGCGCCCACTTGAGCCCTTGCCGCCGGGCCGTGAGCCACGCCCATACCGTTCCCAGCAGGCTTAGGGTCAGCATTAGGTTTCCTCGCGCCGCTGCGGCTGCGTCCAACTCGGCGGCTTTCATGTAGAAGAGGAAAGAGACCCATGGGTTATGCCAGCCCGGATGGGGTGGAAAGCCGGGCACCGACGTGCGTATCTCGATGGCCTTGGCGGAATAAGGTCCGCGCAAGAAGTAGAGCCAATCACCGAAGGCCGCGGCGTTGTAGATGAACCATGCCACGGGAGCGGCGACTACTACAGCGCTGGCCAGCCAGAGGGCGCGTGAACGCAACTCGCCGCGCCGGAACAGCGTGAGGCCGATTGCGATCCATGCGATCATCGCCATCACCCAGCCGTCATAGCGCGTGAACACTGCGGCAATGAGTGCTGCGGCAATCCTGCCGAGGAGCCTGGCCGCGCGCTTTGGGTTCTTGTCAAGACTCGCTTGCCACTCTACCAGCCATACGGCCACCCAGATCATTTCGCAAACAAACAGCGGCTCGGTCATGGCGGTGGTCTGCAGGTAGAGCAGGTTCGGGTTCAATGCAAAGAAGGCCAATGCAAGTGCGGCGGCGGGTGGACGGAGCCAATTGCGCACGAGCCGATAGATACCCGCGCAGCCGGCTATATATGCAAGCGCCGAAGGAATCATGCCCGCGATTCCGTTGGCCCACCATGTGTAGACGGCGACAAACGGCATCAGTAGTAGATGGGGCAGCGGCAGCCATACGGAACCAAGTTGCAGGAATCCCGGACGGTGCGAATCGAAGACACGGCGCGCGATGTGCAAGTGGGCAACGGCATCGCCATAGTTGAGCATGGCGTCGTTGTGCCAGCTCCATGCGATGGCTGCTAATGAGGCTGCGGCGCAGCAGGCCAGCACGGCCAGGTATTCCTTGGCCGATGTGGACCTGTGCGCAATTTGCCTCTCAGTCAAGGTGGGTCAACTCGCGGAAGAGGATAAAGCGTTCGTCGATCTCTTTGCGGGAGAGTTGTTGAAGACGCTCGGTGCCAAAGCGCTCGCACGCAAACGAACCCATCACGCTGCCATAGAACATAGCGTGGCGAAAGGCACGCGGGGTGAGCGCGGGCTGCGACGCCAGGTAGCCGAAAAAGCCGCCCGCAAAGCTGTCGCCCGCGCCCGTCGGGTCAACTACCTCTTCAAGAGGCAACGCCGGCGCCCTGAAGGTCTCCGACCTTTCATCCTTTGGACTAGTGCGGTGGAATGCCGTTGCCCCATACTCTCCATGCTTGACGACCAGCGTCTTGGGGCCCAGCGCCAGCACGCCACGGGCCGCCTGAAGCAGGTTGCTCTTTCCGGCCAGCATGCGCGTCTCAGTGTCGTTGATGAGTAGAATGTCCAGGCCCTTCAACACTTCAAGCAGCGCGGGGCGATGGTCCTTGATCCAGTAGTTCATGGTGTCGCCGGCTACCAGCTTCACATCGGGCATGGCATCGCGCACGCGGCGCTGCAGCACCGGATCGATGTTGGCAAGAAAGAGAAACTCCGAGTCGCGGTACGCATCGGGGATTTTCGGCTCAAAGGCGGCGAAGACGTTCAACTCGGTATTGTGGGTTTTGGCTTCGTTCAGGTTGTCCATGTACGACCCCTCCCAGAAGAAGCTCTTGCCTGTAGTGTGCTCGATGCCTCGGGTGTCGATGTTGCGCGCCTGAAAAACGGCTTCCTGCCTGCGGCCAAAGTCCTCGCCGACTACGGCGATCACGCGCACATCGGTGAAGTAACTCGCGGCTAACGAGAAGTAAGTCGCCGCGCCGCCCAGGCAGCGGTCACGTTTGCCCGCCGGCGTTTCAATCGAATCGAATGCAACGCTGCCCACTACGGTAATTGCCATGAATGGTCCTCTCTTGCACTAGCTTTCTTTGATCATGTTCGAATCCGCCGACTCGCTTGCGACGTAGCCGCGCTGACTTGCTGTCTCTCTACCACCCCATGTGCTTCCCGAACAACAGCTTGAGCCTCTCTTTCGCCGCCGCGGGAATCGCATCCGGCTGGGTCAGCACCGCAAATTTCGCAGCCGACGCGCAGGCGCACTTGCGTTCCGCAGGCATTGCGACCACTGCGGCCTTCACCACCTCGGCCGCGTTGTCAGCGTTCTTGTGCAGGACGGCCACAATCTCCTCAATCGTCACCGCATCGTGCCCCTCGCGCCAGCAGTCGTAGTCGGTGACCATGGCGACGGTGGCGTAGCAGATCTCGGCTTCGCGCGCCAGCTTGGCCTCTTGCAGGTTGGTCATGCCGATCACGTCCGCGCCCCAACTGCGATAGAGATTCGACTCGGCCTTGGTGGAAAACTGCGGGCCTTCCATGCAAACGTAGGTTCCACCAACCTTGCCCACCACGCCCGCCGCAGCGCAGCCCTCCGCGGCCGCCTTGGCCACCGTAGCGCACACCGGATCGCCAAAGGCCACGTGACCCACGATGCCTTCTCCGAAAAATGTGGAGATACGATGGAAGGTGCGGTCGATGAACTGGTCGGGCATAACAAAATCTGTCGGCTTGTGCTCTTCCTTGAGCGAGCCGACGGCGGAGACGGAGAGAATGCGCTCGACGCCCAGCTTTTTGAATGCGTAAATGTTGGCGCGGAAGTTTAGTTCCGAAGGCAGGATGCGGTGTCCGCGTCCGTGGCGCGCAAGAAAGGCCACCTTGCGTCCCTCCAACTCGCCGAGCACAAAGACGTCCGAGGGAGCACCGAAAGGCGTCTCCACGGTTTCTTCATGCACGTTTGTGAACCCGGGCATCGAGTAAAGCCCACTGCCGCCGATAATGCCAATCTCCGCCTGAGCCAAAGCCCGCTCCTTTTACGTGAGCCAGCTTGCGGCGCACGTTTCTGTCTTTTGGCAAACATTCCAAGTATAAAGGGCGGGCTTGGGTGAGTTCCTCGGCGGAGTGGCGAGGGTAAAGGAGTTTGGAAAGCGGAAAATAGAGACAGTCGGTCTCTTTGGAATCCCAGGTCTCAAAAAGCGAGACCTGGGGCACCCGCATCGTGGGAGGTATAGAGCCTCTTATCGGATTTGGTGGCTTGTGGCGGATGGCCGGCTTTGTCGCGGCGTAGTTACAGATGCAGAAACCGGTCTGCTCCGTAGACCAGCCCCAATGTGACCAGGGTGATGAAGACTTCGCCGATGGCTCCGACGGCGAAGGGGCGCCAGCCTTGTCTACCCAGTTCGCGCAGGTTGGTGCGCAGGCCGACTCCGGCGAAGGTCAGCAGAAACGCCCAGCGGGACAAGTTGGCGAGACTGGTCAATTGAGGTTTGGTGAAGACGGCTAGAGTGGCCAGCAGCGAAATCAGGAGAAACCCAAGCACGAATTTGGGAAACTTTCGCCAGAGGAAGACGGCCTTGTTGCCCACCGCATGGGCCTGGCCGCGCGATGCCCAATAGAGCGCGTAAGCGAGCACGATAAAGCCGATCAGGGCGTTGCGGGTGGTCTTGGCCAGCACCGCGACTTTTGCGGCGGCGTCAGAGTAGAGCGCTCCGGCCGCGGTGGCCTCCGCGGTGTTGTCCACTGCCAGACCGGCCCACAGGCCGTAGGCCTTGTCGCTCAGGTGCAGCGAGTGGCCAATGAGCGGAAAGGTGAACAGAGAAATTGCACCTAGGGCGAGAATGGCGGCGATGGCGTAGGATGCGTCGTCATCGTCGGCGTCGATGGCCGGCTTGGCGGCGATGATGGCCGAGACGCCGCAGATGGCGGAACCCACGGCAAGCAGCGACGTGAGCTTGGGCTTGAGCTTGAAGGTGCGGCCCAGCAGGTGCATGAACGCAAGCGACAGAGTGAGCGCAATGGCCACCAGGAAGAGCGAGATGCCGCCCAGGTGAAGCACATCCCCAAGCAGAAAACGCGAGCCAAGCAGGACGATTCCGGCCTTGAGCCAGAATTCGTAAGTGGCCACGCCCGCCAGAAAGACGCGCGGAATACCCACGGTGTTCGCGATGACCAGCCCGATCACAATGGCCCAGAGTACGTATTCGATGTTGGGGAAAGTGATGTGGTGGGACTTGGTGTAGCGGGCAATGGACTGCTCAATGAACTTGCCGGCGTAGCCTACAGCGGCAAGCAGCAGCAGGCCGGGGACGAGCGCCAGGATACGACGGATCAGGCCAATTGGGCCGTCAAGACTGATAGAGCGGGCGGCGGAAAGGGAAGTAGCCATTTCGATCTCCTTTTGGGAATGGGGAGGATCACCACTTGACGCTTGGGATCAGGTTGAAGCGCACCAGCAGTGCCAGGGCAAGCGAGAGCGCGACGGCGTACACACGAGCGAGATTCCGCGCCGTGGCGCGGTTGCGGGGGATTCAGACATGTCGTTTCTCCGTTGAGTTGTTTTCGAACTTCAGGTTGTGACTGGGACTTCGTCTGACTCTCGACAGGCACTGGCAGTGACTTTTTTCACGGCCCAGCCGGCAATGAGCAGGCTCGGCGCAAGGGCTGGCTCTGCGTCGCCGAGGGCGCCGAGCGTGGTGTACTGCACCTGCTGCTCATCGGGTTGCGCTGCGCGGGAGACAACGGCGCATGGAAGGTCAGCCGGCAGTCCCTGCTCCTGCCACTCCAGGGCAAGCAGGCTCAAGTCCCGGCCGGGCATATAGACCACGCGGGTGGCGACTTCCAACTCCGGCAAGGGCGATCGGTTGTGCGATTGTGCGTGATGGCCGGTGGAGAAAATTACGTTGGACGCGCTGTTGCGGTCGGTGAGTGAGCATCCGATGGCAGCGGCGGCGGCAAAAGCTGCGGTGATGCCGGGGACGACTTCGAAGGCCACATCGGCTTCAGTCAGCGCGGCGATTTCTTCTGCGGCGCGGCCAAAGATGAGCGGGTCGCCGCTCTTCAAACGAACTACGCTGCGCCGCGCCCGAGCGTGATCGATCATCAACCCGTTGATCTCTTCCTGCGTGATGGACTTCACGCCGCAGCGCTTACCCACATTCTGAATCTCTGCGCCGGGAGCGGCCAGGCGGAGAATCGCTTCCGGCACCAGGTCGTCGTGAAGGATGACGTGTGCGGTCTGGATGAGGCGGAGCGCCTTCACGGTCAGCAGATCGGGGTCGCCGGGCCCTCCGCCTACGAGGTAGACCTTCCCCTTGGATTCTGAATCGACGGGAGCCAGCGGCGCCAGCGCCAACTGGCGCGAGGAGCAGGTTGCCGACTCGCAAAGCGGCCGCTGTGCCAGCTGATGCAGCAGCGCCTTGCGGGCTTCGCTGCGCGGATGCAACGCGAGAACCTCGCGGCGAAGCTGGCCAAGATTCTCAAGCCACGGGCCGAGGTCCTCAGGGAGCAGTTCGTCAATTTCTCGACGCAGGCGCTGGGTGACGGCAGGACTTTCTCCGCCGGTGGAGATGGCCACTTGCAGGCTGCCACGGCTGACCACCGAGCCAAAAAAGAAATCGCAGTTGGGAATGTCGTCCACGCTGTTGGAGAGAATTCCGCGCTCCAAAGCTTCAAGATGCACGGCCGCGTTCACTTCCGGAACATCGGTGGCCGCGATGACCAGCAAGTTGCCGTCGAAATCGGCGGGCCTGAATTCCCGCTGAACCAATTCAAGCCGGCCTTCCGCGGCCAGTTGCTGAATCTTCGGCAACACCCGCGGCGCAATCACGCGGAGTTGGACCCCAGTTGCGAGAAGACTGCCAATCTTGTCGAGCGCAACGTGGCCCGCGCCTACCAGCAGGCAGCGGCGTCCGTCGAGTTTCAGGAAGATCGGCAACAGGCTCATGGTTTGATCCCTCACTCGGCCACGCCGTGCGGTACGCGGCCGGTTGGCAGGTCGCGTTCTACGGGTTGCGTTGTTTCCCCGACCAGATATCCGCGCAGTTCGTCGTTGGAGTAGCGGCTGAACCAGGCGCGAAGATTCTCATCCGGCTGCCGGTCGCCAAGATAATTGCGAAGCAGACGCTCTATCGCGTCGGGTATCAGCGGCGCAGGGCAGCGATAGCCCACAGGCCGGGAGATTTGCGCGTGCTGCCCCACCGCTCCGCCCAGGCAGAAATAGAAGGCATCGGTCAGCTTGCCCTCGTACTTGATCTTCTTGCCCTCCAGGCCGATGTCCGCAATCCAGTGCTGGCCGCAGCCGTTCGGGCAACCCGTGACGTGAAGCTTGAGTTGCTGGTCGAATTGCGGCAGGCGCTCTTCCAGCTCGTCCACCAACCAGCGCGTAAAGCCCTTGGTCTCCGTGATGGCCAGCTTGCAGAACTCTGTGCCCGTGCAGGCAATCGCGCCGCGCCAGAACGAGGAGCCATCCACTTGAAGGCCGATCTGACCCAATTCGCGAGCCAGTTCCGCGGTCTTGTCGTTGGGAACGTCAATGAATATCAGGTTCTGGCTGACGGTGGCGCGCAGCGCTCCGCTGCCAAAGCGTTCCGCCAGTTCGGCGGCTGCCTCCAACTGATCGCCGGTAAGCCGCCCGCGCAGCACACTGGCTCCAACGTAGCTAAGGCCGGCCTGGCGCTGCGGATGAGTGCCGGTATGGTCGCGGAGTATGTCGTCGGGAACCTCCTCGGGCGCGCCGGGCAGCAGCGTGAAGTCCAGCCGCGATTGCAATTCGCCCAGAAACTTCTCCGCGGTCCAGCCTTCTTTCAGAAACAAGTACTTCATGCGGGCCCGGTCCCTGCTTTCGCGCAATGCCTGCTGGTCGCGAAAGATCTCCGTCACAGCCTGCGCCACGCGCGTGGCCTGGTCCGGCTTGATGAACGCGTCGAGCCGGACAGCCAGGTGCGGCTCGGTCGACAGGCCGCCGCCCACCCGCAGCGAGTAGCCCACTTCGCCGTTCAGCTTCGCCGCGGTCAAGCCAATGTCGTTGATCTCGGGATAGGTACACCACGAAGGGCAGCCTGTCGCCGATATCTTGAACTTGCGCGGCAGGT
>OCZT010002058.1_pt1 | contig 20836 bp, 20 predicted proteins | sample 1539031 | NCBI WGS metagenome assembly OCZT01 (sample SAMEA3539308, study PRJEB22396) | soil metagenome | biome: tundra; feature: field; material: soil | place: USA | collected 2010-05 | depth 0.15 m | reverse complement strand
GTCATGGCTGCCGTCATCACGGTGTACGGCGCGAACCGCGATCTCCACAGCGGCACGGGCGCCCTCAGCGACGCGCTCGCCGGCGCGGCGCGCGAGGCCGGCGCCGAGATCAGAACCGGCGTCGAGGTGCAGGCGATCAGCGTCGCCGGCGACACGGCGACCGGCGTTGTGCTCTCGAACGGCGAGTCGATCGCCGCGCGCGCGGTGATTTCGAGCGCCGATCCGAAACGGACGCTCCTCGGCTTGCTCGATCCGGTGCACCTGGCCCCCGAATTCCTTCAGCGCGTGCAGAACATCCGGATGCACGGGACGCTGGCCAAGGTGAACTACGCGGTCGCGTCGCTGCCGCGCTTTGAGAGCCTGGGGGGCCCGGGAAGCGAAGCGGTCCAGCAGCACGCCGCCGCCCTGTCGGGCCGCATCCGGTTGAGCCGCGACCTCGACACCATCGAGCGCGCGTTCGACGCGGCGAAATATGGAGGTTACGCCGGGGAGCCCTGGATCGAGCTGACGATTCCTTCCGTCAGCGACACCGCGCTCGCTCCGTCGGGCGCCCACGTGATCTCGGCGTACGTCCAGTTCGCCCCGTATCACCTGCGCGGCACGACGTGGGACGCCGAGCGCGATCGGCTCGGTGACGCGGCCACGCGCACTATCGCGACATACGCGCCGGGCTTCGAATCGACGATCGTCGCGCGGCAGGTCATCACCCCGCTCGATCTCGAGCGGACCTTCGGGCTGACCGGCGGACATATTTTCCACGGCGAGCTGTCGCTCGACCAGCTCTTCATTACGCGCCCACTGCTCGGCTGGGCGCGCTACGCGACGCCCGTCGGGCGTCTGTATCTCTGCGGATCGGGCACGCATCCGGGGACCGGATTGAACGGGCGGTCCGGGGCGCTCGCGGCGAAGGCGATTCTCAGATCGATGAAGGGCCGGCCTCGCCCGTGATATGTTAATCGGATATGGCTACTGATACCAAAGCAAAGATTACCTACGCCACGATGAGCGCCGAGCGGATGGAGGATCTCCATCGCGAGCTCGACGCCGCCATCGCGCGCGTGAAGGCCACGTTCGGCAAGAGCTATCCGATGATGATCGGCGGCCGCGAGGTCCGCGCGTCGAGCGAATTCGACGATCGCAGCCCGATCGACACGCGGATTCTCCTCGGCACATTTCAGAACGGCAGCCGCGAGCAGGTGCGCGAGGCGATCGCCGCAGCCAGGGCCGCCTATCCGGCGTGGAGCGCGCGCCCCTGGCGCGAGCGCGTAGCGTTACTCAAAAAGGTCGCGGACGGCATCCGCGCGAAGCGCTGGGATCTCGCCGCGATCATGGGCTACGAGGCCGGGAAGAACCGGCTCGAATGCGTCGGCGACGTCGAGGAGTCCGCTGATCTGATCGAGTACTACTGCGATCAGATTGAAAAGCACGACGGGTTCGCCACCAAGCTCGGCGCGCTCGGCCCCGGCGAAGACAACTCGAGCGTGCTGCGGCCGTACGGCGTGTGGGCGGTCATTTCGCCCTTCAATTTTCCACTCGCGCTCGCGGCCGGTCCCGCCGGCGGCGCGCTCGTCGCCGGCAACACCATCGTGCTGAAGCCGGCGTCCGCGACGCCGCTCCTCTCTTACGAGCTGTACGAGATCGCGATGGCGGCCGGCATTCCGCCTGGCGTGTTCAACTTCGTCACCGGCGGCGGCGGCACCGCGGGCCAGGAGCTCATCGACAACGCCGACATCGACGGCGTCGTGTTCACCGGATCCAAAGACGTCGGGATGCACCTGATTCGCGACAACGCGACGCGCGTCGTGCCGCGGCCGCTCATCATCGAGATGGGCGGCAAGAATCCCGCGCTCGTGATGAAGTCGGCCGATCTCGACAAGGCGAGCGACGGCGTGATGCGGTCGGCCTTCAGCGCGCAGGGCCAGAAGTGCTCGGCCTGCTCGCGCGTCTACGTCAACAAGTCGATCCGCGACGAGTTCCTCCGGCTGCTGGTCGAGAAGACGAAGAAGATCAAGATTGGCAACCCGCTCAACAAAGATGTCTACCTCGGCCCGGTGATCAACGAAGACGCCGTGAAGACCTACGAGCGTGCGATCGCGCAGGCCAAGAAGGACGGCGGGAAGATCCTGACCGGCGGACGCCGGCTGACCGACGGCGAGTTCGCGCACGGCTACTTCGTCGAGCCGGCCGTCATCGACGGCCTGCCGACCAGCCATCCGCTCTTTGCCGAGGAGCTCTTCGTCCCCATCACCGTCGTCGGCGACGTGCTCTCCCTCGACGAAGCGATCGGCCTCGCGAACAAGACCGAGTACGGCCTCACCGCGGGGATCTTCTCGGAGGACGATCGCGAGATCGAGGAGTTCTTCAACCGCATCCAGGCGGGCGTCACCTACGCGAACCGCCGCGCCGGCGCGACGACCGGCGCGTGGCCGGGGATTAATTCGTTCGGCGGCTGGAAGGCGAGCGGTTCCACAGGCCGCGGCACCGGCGGCCCGTATTACGTCCAGCAGTTCATGCGGGAACAGTCGAGGGTGCGGATTCGGTAACTAGCTCCGCCGATCCTGAACGCCGCGCACGATCGACGCGACGACTCTGCGCGGCAGCAGCCGCGGCATCTGCGCAACCAGCTTGTTCGACCAGCCGGACACGACGAGCGTCTTTCCCGCCATCATCGCGTCGTACCCGTCCTGCGCCACCTGACGCGACGTCGCGAGCGTCTTGCCCGCCATGAGCTTCGACGTTTCCAGCTTGGCCGCCGCTTGAAATCCTGAAGCGGTCGGCCCAGGGCAGAGCGCCGTCACCGTCACCCCGGCCCCAGCCAGCTCGTTGGCAATCGCCTCGCTGAACGACAACACGTACGCCTTGGTCGCGTAGTACACCGCCATCAGCGGCCCGGGCAGGAAGGCCGCCGTCGACGCGACGTTGAGAATCCGGCCGCTCCGCCGCGCGACCATGCCCGGCAGCAGCCGTTTGGTCAGCTCGGTGAGGGCCACGATGTTGACCTGAATGATCTGGAGCTCGGTGGCGAGCGCCGTCTCCGTAAACGGCCCGTACACGCCGAAGCCCGCATTGTTCACGAGCGCGTCGATTTGAATCCCCAGCGCCTCGAGGCGCGACACGACCTCCGCCGCGGCCTCCGGCCGGCTGAGGTCCGCTGCGATCCCCTCCGCGCGGACGCCGTGCCGCTCGTGCAGCTCGCGGGCAAGCTCGCGCAGCTTCCCTTCGGTGCGCGCGACGAGCACGAGATCGTGCCCCTTCCCCGCCGCCACCCGCGCGAGCTCCAACCCGATTCCGCTCGACGCGCCCGTGATCAGCATCATGATCGTGTCCCCTCCGCCGGATGATACCGCCGTGTAACCTTTCGCGCGCACTCTGTCAGATCGGTGGCAAGAGGGCCGCATGGACCAGTCCGATCGCGCTTCATCCGATGCACACAATCGCGCCGGCCGGGCGACGCCCTCCCTTTCCTGCGGCATACTGCCGTAGAATCTTTCGAACCGATCAACGAGGTACCTATGTCGCGAGCGTTGACGTTTCTCGTCGCCGTCGGGCTGTCGATGCTCCTGTCCAGCCGGTCGTCGGCTCAGGTCGTTCAGTTCCAAGTGCCGGCTGGCGCGCCGATGCAGGGGCCGCCCGCGCGCGACACGACGCAGAAAAAGGGCACGGCGCGGGTTCTCGGACGCGTCACGGCCGCCGATTCCGGCCAGCCGCTCCGCAAGGCGCAAGTGCGCGTGTTCTCCCAGGAACTTCGCGAGAATCGCTCGACGAGCACCGATGCCGACGGCAAGTACGAGCTGAAAGAGCTGCCGGCGGGGCGCTATCAAGTGACGGTGTCAAAAGGCAGCTTCGTGTCGCTGTCGTACGGCCAGTCGCGTCCCTTCGAAGCTGGCAAGCCGCTCCAGATTGCCGACGGCCAGATCGTCGAAAAAGTGGATTTCGCGCTGCCCCGCGGCGCCGTCATCACGGGGCACGTCGTCGACGAGTTCGGCGAGGCGATCGCCGACGTGCGCGTCACGCCGATGCGCTACCAGTTCGTGCAGGGGCGCCGGCAGCTGAACGCCGCCGGGCGTGTGAGCACGACCAACGACATCGGCGAGTACCGCATCTTCGGCCTCGCGCCCGGTCAGTACTTCATCTCGGCATCGACGCAGACCAACATCATGGCCGGCATGATGGACGCCACGTCCGACGATCGATCGGGGTACGCGCCGAGTTACTACCCGGGCACGCCCAACGTGGCGGAAGCGCAGCGCATCACCGTGGGGCTCGGCCAGGCGTTGAGCGACATCAACCTCGCGCTCACGCCCACGCACCTGGCGCGCATCAGCGGCACGGCGGTCGATGCCGACGGCAAGCCGATGGGGGGCGCCGTCGTTGTCGTCATGCTGCGAAGCGGCGCGAGCATCTCGTCGACGAGCGGCACCCAGGTGAAGCCTGACGGCACGTTCACCCTTTCGAATCTGGCGCCAGGCGATTACATGCTCCAAGCGATCACGCCAAGCGCGCTCACCGACATGTCGGGGTGGGCGTCGGGGCAAGTCACCGTCGCCGGCGAGGACATCACGGGCATACAGCTGACCGGCATGAAATCAACGACGGGTACCGGGCGAGTCCTGGTGAACCCCGACGCCGCCAAGTCGCTGCCGCCGTCGTCGATTCGACTGATGGCGACGTCCGCCCATCCGGAAGAGAACCTGATGGCGGGCCTTGGAGGCCTCACCGTCAAGGACGATTACACGTTCGAGATGAAAGCCCGCCCGGGCCTCGCGCTCATCCGGCCGATGAGCCTGCCGCCGGGCTGGTCGCTCAAGTCGGTGAAACAGCGCGGCAGCGACGTAACCGACACCGGCATCGAGTTCCGTCCCAACGAGGAGGTCAGCGGCATAGAGGTCGAGCTGACGAATCAGGCGACCGAAGTGTCAGGGGCCGTCACCAACAGCCGCAGCGAGCCGGTCAAGGACTACACGGTCGTCGTCTTCTCGCGCGATCGCGAGCGGTGGGGCTACATGTCGCGATTCTTCCAGACCGGCCGGCCCGATCAGGACGGGCGCTACAAGGTGAAGGCGCTGCCCGCCGGCAACTACTACGCGGTCGCGCTCGACTACGTGGAGCCGGGCGAGGCCACCGATCCCGAGTTCCTCGATCGCGTGAAGGATCGCGCCGTGTCGTTCTCGCTGAACGACGGCGAAACCAAGACTATCGACCTGAAGATCTCGTCGTCGGCGTCTCACTGAGCACTTGAGCGACGACGCGCACCAGGGTGTCAGCCCAAGCTGCTGTCATTGCAGCACTTGCCATTCCTGCCGCCCTGCCCGGTGGCATTTTTTAACGTTCGGCGTACCGGACAGGTCTAAGCTGACGTAGAAAGAGGACCGTCTCGCATGCAGAGCCCACAATCTCCGGTCGTTCGTGCCGCGATTGCGGCCGCCCTGGTCCTCGTAGGGACTGGCTGGCTTGGCCGTTCGCCTGCCGGCGCGGCCGCCGCCGCGTTTTCAAATGACGACAAGACGATCCTCCACGTCCTCAACCGAATCGGCTTCGGACCGCGTCCCGGCGATGTCGAACGGGTGAAGGCGCTCGGGCTCCAGCGCTACATCGACGAGCAGCTGCGGCCCGAGCGGATCGCCGATCCGAATATGCCCGCGCGCCTCGGCGCGCTGGCGACGCTCGGCCTGAGCAACCGCGAGATCGCGGACACCTACGAGCTGCCGCAGCTCCAGGCGCGGCAGGCACAAAAGAAAGACGCCGCGCAGACGCGCGACAACGCACCGGCAGCGGGCGACAATGTCGACAAAGGCAGGATGCCGGATCCCTTGCAGCAGAAAGCCAACCGCGTCGTCGTCGAGCTGTCCGATCAGAAGATTCTGCGCGCCGTGTACAGCGAGCGACAACTGCAGGAAGTGCTCACCGACTTCTGGTTCAACCATTTCAACGTCGATGCGCGGAAGGGTCCCGACCGATTCATGTTGACCGAATACGAGCGCGAGGTCATCCGTCCGCGCGTGCTCGGCAAGTTCCACGATCTGCTGGAGGCCGACGCGAAAAGTCCGGCGATGCTCTTCTATCTCGACAACTGGATGAGCGCCGATCCGAACGGGCCGCACAAGCAGCCGATGGCGGCGCCGCGCGTGGGACGCGGGCGCTTCGGCGGCCTGATGTTTCCGCCGGCCGCCCGGCCGAACGCGCAGGGGAAGAATGCGCCCAAGGGGCTCAATGAAAACTACGGCCGCGAACTGATGGAGCTCCACACGCTCGGCGTCGACGGCGGCTACACGCAGAAGGACGTGACGGAAGTGGCGCGCGCCTTCACGGGGTGGACGATTCAGAATCCCCGGTTGGGCGGCGGCTTCAGGTTCGAGCCGCGCATCCACGACGAGGGTCAGAAGATCGTGCTCGGCCACGTCATCAAGGCCGGGGGCGGCGAACGCGACGGAGAGCAGGTGCTCGACATCCTCGCGAAGCATCCGTCCACCGCGAGATTCATCGCCACGAAGCTCGTCCGCCGCTTCGTCAGCGACACGCCGCCGCCGACGCTGGTCGACCGCGCCGCCGCGCGGTTCCGCGAGACCGACGGCGATCTGCGCGAAGTCATGCGGACGATTCTCACGTCGCCCGAATTCTTCGCGCCCGAGGCGTATCGCGCGAAAGTGAAGACGCCGTTCGAATTCGTCGCGAGCGCGCTGCGCGCCACCGGCGCCGATATCCAGGACGCGACGCCGCTCGTGCGGGAGATGCAGCAGCTCGGCCAGCCGCTCTACATGTGCCAGCCGCCGACCGGCTACAAGGACACGGCCGACGCGTGGGTGAATACCGGTGCGCTCGTGAACCGCATGAACTTCTCGCTCCTGCTCGCGAGCAACAAGGTGCCGCGCGTCACCGTCGCCGATCCGTCGACCGTCAACACCATTCTCGGCGACGACGTGTCCGAGACGACGCGGAGCACGATTGCCAAAGCGACGAGCGCGCCGCAGATGGCGGCGCTCACGCTCGGCGCGCCGGAATTTCAGCGGAGATAACCCATGCTGTCCCGACGAATCTTTCTCAAGAACGGCGCCTTCGCCTTCGTCAGCCTTGGCTTCGCGCCGTCGTTTCTCGCGCGGACGGCGTTCGCGCAGGGCCGCCTGGGGACAACAACGCGCGCCAAGCAGCTCATCGCCATCTTCCAGCGCGGCGCGGTCGACGGCCTGAGCGTCATCGTCCCGCACGGCGAGGGTGAGTACTATCGCGCGCGTCCGAGCATCGCGATCCCGAGGCCGAACGCCGGTGACGGCGCGGCCATCGACCTCGACGGCTTCTTCGGCTTCAACCCGCGGCTGCAGCCGTTGAAGGCCTTGTGGGATCGGCGCGAGCTGGCGATCGTGCACGCGTGCGGATCGCCCGACAGCACGCGGTCGCACTTCGATGCGCAGGACTACATGGAATCGGGGACACCCGGCGTGAAAAGCACGTCGGACGGCTGGCTGAACCGCTACCTGCAGGCGCGCAAGGTCGAAGCGGCGACGCCGTTTCGCGCCGTGTCGCTCACCTCGCAGCTGCCGCGCATGCTCCAAGGCGTGGCGCCGGCGCTCGCCGTCAACCAGATCGGGCAGTTCGGCATCCGCGCCGGCCAGGCGAGCGACATGGTCGGCGCCTCGTTCGAGGCGGAGTACGCCGCGGCGGCCGACCACATGCTGAACGGCACGGGCCGTGAAGCCTTCGATGCGATCAAGATGCTGAAGGTCGCCGACCCGTCGAAGTATCAACCGGACAACGGCGCCGACTATCCGCGCAGCCCGTTCGGACAGGCGCTGAAGCAGATCGCGCAGCTCACCAAGTCGAACGTCGGCCTCGAGGTCGCGTTCGCGGATGTGGGCGGCTGGGACACGCACGTCAACCAGGGCGCCGGTCAGGGCCAGCTCGCCGGACGTCTCGACGATTTCTCGCGCAGCATCGCGGCACTCGTCGCCGACCTCGGCGATCGCATGGGCGACACCGTCGTGCTGACGATGTCGGAGTTCGGACGCGCGGTGAACGAGAACGGCAACCGCGGCACCGACCACGGCCACGGCAACGCGATGATGGTGATGGGCGGCGGCGTCCGCGGCGGGCACGTCTACGGCAAATGGCCCGGCCTCTCGGTCGATCGCCGCTACGACGGCCGCGACCTCGCGGTGACGACCGACTTCCGCGACGTCTTCGCCGAGATCGTTGTCCGCCATCTCGGCGTCAACGATGCCAGGTCGATCTTCCCGGGCTACGCGGTCAGCCCCGCGAAATTCCCAGGGCTGTTCGCTTGAATCTGGTAATTGGATAATCGAGTAATCTGGTAATTGGATTGCCGGATTGACACACAATTCTTCAATCCAATTACCCGATTACCAAATTACCCGGTTACCCGATGCAGCTATCGTCTCTCCCGACGCCTCAGGTTCTAATCGATAGGCGTCGTCTCGTTGCCAATATCGACCGCGTGCAGAACCTTGCATCGTCCGCGGGCCTTCGTCTGCGCCCGCACGCCAAGACCCACAAGTCGCCCGTCATCGCTCGGATGCAGCTCGACCGCGGTGCGGTGGGGATCTGTTGCGCGAAGGTGGGCGAGGCGGAAGTCTTCGCGGCGGCCGGCATCGACAACATCCGGCTGCCCTATCCGGTCAACCCCGCCAACGCGTCGCGTGTGCTCGCGCTGATGGATCGCGCGTCGGTGTCGATCATCGTCGATCATCCCGCCGTCGCGCGGGGCTGGTCGGACGCGATGACGCGCGCGGGACGCACGCTCGACGTGCTGATCAAGATCGACGTGGGCTTTCACCGCTGCGGCATCGATCCCGACGCCGCCGGCGCGCTCGATTTCATCCGCGCGATCGACGCGCTGCCCGGGCTGAAGCTGCGGGGTCTCCTCAGCCACGCCGGACAGGGTTACAGCGCCGCGTCCGAAGACGAGCTGGCGGCGATTGCGGCGCGCGAGGCGGAGATGTTGACGACGCTCGGCGAGCGGGCGCGCGTATCCGGCATCGCGCTCGACGAGCGGTCGGTCGGCGCGACGCCGACCTTGCGATTCAGCGTGCGTCAGCGCGGCCTCACCGAGCTGCGCCCGGGTAACTACGTGTATTTCGACCGCACGCAGGTGGCGCTCGGCGCCGCGTCGCTCGACGACTGCGCGATGACCGTGCTGGCGACGGTCGTGTCGAAGCCGGCGGCGGATCGGATCGTCCTCGATTGCGGCTCCAAGACGCTGACCACCGACCAGGCGCGCGGGATCGCAAAGGCACCCGGGTACGGGGCGGTCCTGAACGGCGCCGGCGACGCCATCGACGAGAGTCTGTTCATCGAGCGGCTCTCCGAAGAGCACGCCGTGGTGCGCGTGAGCGGCCGCACCGCCCTCGAACCGGGCGACCGGGTGCGCGTCCTGCCGAACCATTCGTGCGTGGTATCGAATCTGGTCGACGCGGTGCGTCTGGTGAACGGCGACGAGGTCATCGAGACGCTGGCGGTCGCCGCGCGAGGCAAGATCGCGTAGACTACGGTCTGGAACCTCGAATGGCTGAAAAAGAAAAGCGCGAGATCGGCGACGCCCTCGGCATGGTGGAAACCATCGGACTGGTCGGCATGATCGAAGCCGCGGACGCGATGGTCAAGGCCGCGAACGTCGTGTTCGTCGGGTGGCAGAAAGTCGACGCCGGGATGGTCACCGCCATCGTGCGCGGCGACGTGGGATCCGTGAAAGCCGCCACGGACGCGGGCGCCGCGGCCGCCCGCCGAGTCGGCCAGCTCGTTGGCGTCCACGTCATTCCGCGGCCGGCCGACGGCCTCGAAAAAGTCTTCCCGATCACCTAGTCGTTCGCACCCGCGGAGGACTGTCCTTTCTTCTTGCGCCGCCGAGGGCGCAACGACGCGCTCAGCTCTTTGAGCAAGCCTTCATTCCCCAGCACGAGCAGCGGCTGCGTCGGCGTCTTGAGCAAATTGTAGAAGTCGCCGCCGGCGGTGCGCGCGTAGACCTCGGTGCCATCGGTTAGCAGCTGGACCGGACCGCCGCCGCCGGTCGCGTCGAAGAGCCGCGTCGCGAACTGGTCCTTCAGAATCTGCAAGATCAGGTGAAGCTGATGGACGGTGAACCCACGCCGCCGCAAGTCCGCGAGGACGAGTAGCTCGAACAGATCGATCGGCGTGTAGCGCCGCTCCGTGTAGCCGCCGGCCGGCGTCTTGTGCGACGGAATCGCCGACGAGATGAGGCCGCTCGTGTCCCACACCTGCAGCTGACGCGCGGTGAGACCCGTGAGCGCCGCCACTTCGCGCGAGCTGTAGGTCTTTTTCAGCTTCACGGTGTCAGGCCAGCCGGTCCGCCGTCGCGGCGCCCGCAAAATCCTTCGCCGTGAGGCCGCCTTCGCTGTGCGTCGAGTAGGTCAGCGTGACGCGCTTGTAGTTGATCAGGATGTCGGGATGATGATCGGCCGCCTGCGCTTTCGGCGCGAGCCGATCGACGAACGCCACGGCCTCGGGGAAGCCGGCGAACGTGAATTGCTTGCGGATCGCGTCGCCGTCGAGCGACCAGCCCGTGAGCGTCTTGAGCCGCTGCCGAATCTCATCTTTCTCGAGTTTCGCCATCATCGTGCCTCGTTATTCCGGTTTGCGCGCTCGGACATCGTCGAGCCGGACACGCGCTTCTTCCACCTGCTCGAGCGATTCCTTCTGCAACTCGATCGCCGACGGCCCTTCCGTCGGGCTCGCGAACGCGCTGCCGGCGATCGTGCGGTGATATGCGTGCTCGGCCCGCTGCAGCGCGGCGAGCGCCGCCGTGTGCTCGCCCTGCCACTCAAGCCAGCGCGCCAGCCTACCGACCGCGTCGGCTTCCGATCCGCCGGCACATTCGATCCCGAATCGATCGCCCGTGTCGGCGCGCTCGGCGACGGCGATCCACTGCCCGTCGCGTTGGGATGCGACAAGTCGGTACTCGTCTGTCTTCATGGTCACACATCTCCGAATCGCTGGGGCCTCAAAGCTGCGAGTGCGGGATCAATCCGGCCGTCGAGCATCGCGTCGGCCACGAGCTGCGCCGTCAGAGGCGCCAGGAGGATGCCGCTTCGATAGTGGCCCGTTGCGTAGAACAGATTCGGCAGCACGTGCGACGCGCCGATGATCGGCAGATCGTCCGGCGTCGCCGGCCGCAAGCCGACGCGCGCGCCGAGAAAACCCGCCGTCCACGCGTGCGGAACGACGTCGCACGCCGCCTCGAGCAGATCGCGCACGCCGGCCGCCGTCGCGCGCTCGTCGAACCCCGCATCCTCGGACGTCGCCCCCACGAGCAGCGTCCCATCGTCCCACGGAACGAGATAGCAGCGATCGCTCCACGTCACGCGGCGCAGGGCGGCGCCGTTCCAGCCCAAACGCAGGAGCTGGCCGCGCACCGGCCTGACCGGCACGCGCGCGACGAGGCCGGCGATGTCGATCTGGCCTGACCAGCTTCCCGCTGCGAGCACCACCGCGTTTCCAGCGAGCGTGCCGCGCTCGGTGGCGACGAGCATGTCACCGCCGGCCGGCGCGATGCGGACGACACGGCCCCCTTCGATCACCTGCGTGCCGTGGCGGCGCGCCGACGTGGCGAGCGCGCGTGTGAGATCGCCGGCCGCCACGAACCCGTGGGCCGGAATCAGCAGACCGCCGGCCACGTCGGCCGTCAAATGCGGCTCTTCTCCGCGCGCGGTGTGGCCATCGACGATTTCCGCCGCCACGCCACGGCTGGCGAGCAGCGCGGCCGTCGCGCGCAACTTGCCCATCGCGCCCTCCTGCAGCGCCACCTCAATCGTCCCGGTGCGGCGATACGGCACGGCGACGCCGCTCTCGGAAGACGCCCGGGTGACGAAGTCGTCGAACAGATCGAGACTGCGGACGGCGAAATCGAGTAGCGGGCTGCCAGCCGACGCCTCTTTGTAGGGCGCGAGCATGCCGGCCGACGCCTGCGTGGCGCCCATGCCGGCCGGCCGTTCGTCGACCAGCTGCACCGACGCGCCGCGGCGCGCCAGCTCGGAAGCGACGGCGCATCCGACGATGCCGGCGCCGACGACGATGATGTCAGTGGCATGCGGGGGCATGGCCTTTCAGCTTATCGCACATTTCTTGACATTTGCGCCACAACTGTCCTAGTGTCATATGACAGTTGCTTATGTTGTTCCAGCTGAATTTCAAGTCCGGCAAGGCCGTTTATCTCCAGTTGGTCGACCAGGTCCGGGTCGCGGCCGCCAGCGGGGCGATCCAGGCGGGCGAGCCGCTGCCGGCGATTCGTCCGCTCGCCGAGGAATTGCGCGTGAATCGCAATACCGTCGCCAAGGCGTACGCGGAGCTCGAGAGCCAAGGCGTCATCGAGACCTCGCCGGGCAAAGGCAGCGTCCTTCGCGCCGGCGCGTCTCTCTTCAAGAAGGACGTCCGGCGCAAGATGCTCGCCGAATCGATCGATGACGCCGTCGTGCACGCCCATCACCTGCAGATCGGCAAGGACGAGTTCGTCCGGCTGGCGGACGAACGATTTGACGCGCTCGAGCACAAGCGGAATCGCTCACACGGCTGAATCCTATGAACGACAAGCCACCGGTCATCGAGATCACGAATCTGGTCCGGCGCTACGGCCACACCGACGCCGTCGACGGCCTCAACCTCAATGTCGAGGCTGGACGCTGTTACGGTTTCTTTGGTCGAAACGGCGCCGGAAAGACGACGACGATCAAGTGCCTGCTCAACCTGATTCGACCGACGAGCGGCGGGACGAAGGTCTTCGGGTTGGATCCGGCGCGCAACGAAGTGGCGGTCAAATCGCGGGTCGCGTACGTCCCGGACTACGTGGCGTTCTATCCGTGGATGACCGTGCGGGACACGCTCGACTATTTCGCCTCATTCCGCCGCCACTGGAACCAGGAAACCGAAGGAGCGCTGCTGCAGCAGTTCCGGCTCGACGTCCGGCAGAAGACCAGCCACCTCTCGAAAGGCCAGCGGACGCAGTTGGCGCTCATCACGGCGATCTGCCCGGAGCCCGAGCTGCTGATCCTGGACGAGCCGACTTCCGGTCTCGATCCGATTGTCCGGCGCGAGTTCATCCAGACGGTCATCGGCGCGTACCAGGACGGCGCACCGGAGCGGCGCACGGTGTTCGTCTCGACGCATCTCATCTCGGAATTCGAAGGGCTAATCGACGAGTTCACGATCATCGATCGCGGACGCGAGGTCCTCACGATGAAGGCCGACGCCGCGCGTGAGCGATACGAAAAGATCTACGCGCGCTTCCCGGCCGAACCGGGCGCGCTCGATCTCGGTGGCGCGCGCGTCTTCCGGCAGCGCGGGCGCGAGATCGAGATCATCGCCAACGGCAACTCCGCCGCGATCATCGAGCGCCTGCGCGCGGGGTCGCCCGAGTCGCTGACAACCGAAACGCTCACTCTCGAAGAGATCTTCGTCTCGACACTGACGCCCGGAGGTCAGGTCGCGTGACTCGACCGCTTCCGAGCGTGATGAAAGAAGCGCGGGCGCTCTTCCCGCTGCTGCTGGCCTCCGTCATCGCGACCGGGGCGCGCGCTGTCGTGGGCGCCGGGGTGTTCCACGGAACGGTCGCGAATCTCGGGCTGCTCGGCTACGTCTTCGGCTCGCTCGCGCTCGGCGCGCACTCGATCGGCCACGAGTACAGCTATCGCACGCTTGGGATCCTGCTCGCTCAACCTTCCGATCGACGCCGCCTGTGGCTGACGAAACTCGGCGTGATGGCAGCGATGCTGCTGACGCTGAACGCCGTGGTGTGGAGCGTCCCATCCAACCAGACCGATTTCAACCGGGCATGGTCGTGGCTCGGACCAGAGCTGCTCTTCCTGTCCGCGCTCTTCGTCGCGCCGTGGTTGACGATGCTCTGCCGCAGTTCTCTCGCGGGCATCGTCTTCACGGGCTCTCTTTTCTGGCTGCTGTGGGGCGCGAGCGCCGTCTTCTTCATCGTGAAGGACGGCGTGAACAGCCGGATCGGCGTGAACAGCCTGACCCTGGCCGTCTGGACGATGTTCGGCGTCTGCGCGTTCGCCGCAATTGCGGCGTGGCGCCGGTTCATGCGGCTCGAAGCAATCGAGGGGCGCGGAGCGGACCTGCGGCTGCCGCGCTGGCTGCGAGGCGGAACCGAGGGGGCATCGCGCGCGCAAACCGTGTCGTCACGCAGGCAAAGTCCGGTATGGATGCTCGTGAAGAAGGAGCTGCACCTGCAGCAGATGACGTTGGTCATCGCCGCCTTGTACGTCCTTTGCTGGGCGACGGCGGCATTGATGGACCGCTTCGTTCCTGATTTTCCCGTGGACTTTCCTCTTCTGCCATTGACGATCCTATATTTCGCGCTCCTGTCAATCGTCATCGGCTCGCTGGCGAGCGCCGAGGAACGACAGCTCGGCACGCTCGAATGGCAGGTGCTACTGCCGATGCCGATATGGCGGCAGTGGATGGTGAAGGTAGCGGTGGTCATCGGCCTTGCACTTGCCCTGGGAGTAGCGCTGCCGATCGCGCTCAGCTACATTCACGTTTCCGAAGATGTGCGAGTGCAGGGCACGCCGCTGTGGACCGACAAGGTGTTCGTCGTTCGCATGACAGCCGCCATCGTCCTGCTGACGGCGTGCGGCCTTTATCTTTCGTCGTTGTCGACCGCCGCCGTTCAAGCGTTGGTGCTGTCGATTCCAGTCGCCTTTGCGGGCGCCGCCATCCTGCCCTACCTGGCCGACTGGGCACCGAGCATGGCGTACAAAGTCGTGACTCACTTAGGACGGCGGCCCAACCTGATCCGCATCTCCCCAAACATGTACTATCGATTTTGGAGCAACGACATTCCGCTCGCGATCGCCGCGGGCCTCGTCGTCCTGCTGCTGCGATTCGCCATGCAGAATCATCGATCGGCGGAGCGAAGCCTGTCGCGCTTATCTCGGCAGGCGATCGGGATTGTGGCGTATCTGGCGGCGGGTACCGTGGCGTTGACGGCTTTCGAAATTTTGTTTTGATCGCGGCGAGGCCGCGCAGTGCGCGTGGCCTTACACGAAGCGGCTGACGACGACGTCGATCTGGCGGGCCTGGTGGGCGGCGCGGTGCCACTGCACGAGGATCGGACTCTGATAGGTGCCGTCGATGATCGCGCCGCGGCCGGTTGTGTCGCGGTCCGACACCAGCAGGCTCACCGATCGCTTCATGCGCAGGAACCGCGCCGCCGGCAGCGCGATCGCGCGCGCGAGCACTTTCTCCACCGCTGACTCGCGGAGGCCCAGCGCGTCGAACACCTTGTTGAACGTGCGGACCATGTCGTACTTCGCGTAGTCGAGCGTCTTCGCCGGAATCGCGCGCGGGTCGGCCCACATGTGCCGCCCCTTCTCTGCCGCGAACCGCAGGGGATTGCGCAGCACGTGCGCGAGATCGTGGCGCATCAGCAGCGTCTCGTATTCGTTGACGGTGAGGCCGGCGTGCCGCTCGCCAGACGCCAGATCCAGCCGGATGCGCCCGCACGTCACCCCGTGGCGCGCCACGAGCTCGACGAGCTGCTCGTACACGCCGAGGCGAGGATCCTTCAAGTTGATCGAGTCGACCGGATGCGATGACACCGGCACCTGCAGACGCACGCGCGCCACTTCCTGTTCCTCGGTGAAGCCGACAATCGTCGTCAAGCGCCGCCGCGGCCGGTTCTGATACACGCCGTCCAGATCGACGAAGCAGACCGGGTCGCCAGGACGGTTGCGATACTGGACGCAGGTGCGAAGGCCGGCGGCAATGAACGCGAGATGGGAATCGGCGTTGCGCGGCTCGACAGCGCGCTGCGCGCTCGTCAGCTCGTCGCGGCGATCGAGCTGATCGTGCTCGTACGGCGCGCCTTCAGGAAAAATCTGCCGGAACACCTCGACGTACGGTTCGACGCTGGCCCGGCTGCGTCCGAGGCGCGACGCGAGGCTTTGGTCCAGATATCCCGCGGTCGTGTGGAAGGAGTAGTACAGGCACCGCGGATAAGCGTCGAGCGCGTCGCCGTGCAGCGCCGCCGCGCGGCCGCGCACGTCGATGACGTCGAACCGTGACCGGGGCGTCAGCTCGACCGTGAGCTCAAGAGGACCGGACATCAAAAAGGCTCTGTAGCGTACCACCATCACTTTGCGATGTGAAGCGGCCGCCCCTTCACGCCATTCATGATTTTTCACTGCTCTCCGCCCAGGACACATTCACTGGGAGGGGACAGTCAGGGCCGACGAACTATTCTGGTAAACTCCATTTTCGCAATCGTTTATGGCTGGCCGATCGGTTGGCGGCCGGGTACAACGCTTGCTGGTCAACCGGTCAGTTCCAAGGAGATCAAGAGGATGTGGTCGAATCGGTTCGCCTTCGCCGCGCTCGCCACCGCATGCGTCGCCGCCGCGGGCGTAGGCGGGTATTTCGCCACGCGCTCGAACGCGACGCCAGCGGCGTCGCCGGCAGGCGCCGCGGCGGCGCCGATCGCGGGATCGCCCGCCGCGATCAAGCCGGTGCAGGAAACCGAGGCGGTCGTTGGCGATGGGGGCGCTAGAGGCGGTAAGGGCGACAGCACCCCGAAGATACCGTCGGCGCCGACGACGCCGTCCGCGCCGGCCGCAACGACATCGAGCGCGCCGCGCGGGACGACGACGCGCACGGTGGCAACGCGCGCCGCCGCGTCAGCGACCGCTGTCAAGTCGGGCACGCCGCATCAGGATCCGCCGCCGGTGGACAGGACGTGGCCGACATCGCCCACATCGCCACAGGGCATCGCGCCGGCGCAGCCGCCAGCCGTCGCCCCGCCGTCAGCCGGCGAGAGTCCAGCGTCGCTGTCGTCAACAACCAGGCCTGACGACCGTTCCTCCGACGCGGCGCGGGCATCCGAGCCGCCGGAAAAAGTGTACGAAGAGCTGGTCATCGCGCCCGACTCGGTGCTCGGGCTGCAGTTCGAACGGACGATCAGCACCGCAACGGCGCGCGTCGAGAATCGGGTGGACGCGCGAGTGACGCGCGACGTGCGCGTCGGCGAGAAGATCGCGATTCCCTCCGGCGCCCGCGCGATCGGGTCGGTCACCGAGGTCGATCGCGGCGGAAAATTCAAGGAGCGCGCGCGGCTCGGCATCCGCTTTCATACGCTCCTGCTCGCGGACGGTACGCGCATGCCGATGAGCACCGAAACGATCTACCGCGATGGCGATCCGCCGGCGGCCGCGCAGAAGATGGGCGGCGGCGCGGTGGCCGGCGCCATTCTCGGCGCGATTCTCGGCGGCGCGAAGGGCGCCGCGATCGGCGGCGCTACCGGAGCGGGCGCTGGCGCGGCGGCGGCGGCTGCCGGCGACCGCAGCGCGGCCACGTTCCCGGCGGGCACGCAGACGACCGTCCGCATCCTCTCGCCCGTCACGATCACCGTCGAGCGCTAGGGAGGCGGGAGGCAACTCCCGCCCATCCCGCCTCTCCTGCCCTCACCTGAACATTTTCCCTGCGTCGTCCGTCAAAGCCTTGTGACACAAGGTATGCCGCTCGACACCTGGCAGGAACAGCTTCGGCGCGGCGGGCTCGACCTCGCCATCCTCCTGACCGTCTCCGCCGGCCCACGCTACGGCCTCTCGCTCATCCAGCATCTCGAAGACTTCACCGATCTCGTCGTCACCGAAGGCACGATCTACCCGATCCTCGGCCGGCTGACGCGCGAGGGGCTGCTCGAGGCCACGTGGGTCGAGGATGAAGCACCGCACCCGCGCAAGTACTATCGCCTGACGAAGCTCGGCCTGAAGCGTCTGGCCGACATGAAGGCGGACTGGCGCGCGTTCACCGAAAAAATCGGCCGCTTGATTGATGCGGCGGAAAGGCCTGGCCGTGCTGCTCAGTGAAACGGGCGAATCCCGCGTCAACGGATATCTCTTCGTGCTCGAACGATCGCTCGGGACATTCTTGCCGCACGAGGTGATGCGCGACGCCGTGCGCGAGATCGAATCGCACCTGCGCGAGCGCATCGCGTCGGCCGTGGCGGCACCGGACGAACGCGCGGCTGTCGAAAGAATCCTCGCCGAGCTCGGGCCGCCGCTGCGCGTGGCGCAGGCGTACTCCGCCGAACGCACGATAGACGAGGCGGTCACGACCGGACGATTCGTGCCGATGTGGCGCGCCATGCTGCATCTCGCCGGCACGACGATCAGCGGCTTCTGGTTCGCCATCGCGCTGCTCATCGGCTACACGGCGAGCTTCGCGTTCTTCGCGCTCGCGATCCTCAAGCCGATCTTCCCGGCCAACGTCGGTGTGCAGTACGTGCATGGCATCCCTGTCGGCCTGGGCGCGCACTTCCCGCTCACAACCGGCACGGAGCTGCACGGCGGCTACTGGGTGATTCCGATCGCCCTCTTCTGCGGCACGGGCATCTTCGTCGGCACGCACCGCGGCGCGCGGCAGTTCCTGGCCTGGTGGCGCGGGCGCTTACGGTCCTGATGAGCGCAGGCGTTATGATGGGGCCGTCTTCTTCTGGAGGCTCCATCATGGCTACACGTACACGCGTCGGGATGGCTCTTCTCGCGTTCGTCGGACTTCTCGCGGCGCCGGTTGCCGCGCAGCAGGTCGTCAAGGAAAACATCCCTGGCATCGTGAACTTCGCCGGCGTCGAAACCACGGTCGCCTGCGGCGGTCCCATCAAGCCGAACGGGGTGGCCGAGCTCAAGAAGCGCGGGTTCAAGGCCATCGTGAACCTGCAGCTCGCCGACGAACCGACGGCCGACATCCCGGGCGAATCGGCGGCAGCCGGCGCCGCCGGTCTCAATTACGTGCACGTGCCGTTTCTGATGGCGTCGCCCGACCCCACCGCGGTCGATCGGTTCCTCAAAGCGGTCGGCGATCCGGCCAATCAGCCGGCCTACATTCATTGCGGCGGCGGCAACCGCGCCGCGGGGTTGTGGATGATCAAGCGCGTGCTCGTCGATGGGTGGGCGATCGATCGCGCCACGAAAGAGGCCGAAGCGCTCGGCATGACCAACCCGGCGATGAAGACGTTTGCTCTCGATTACATCCAATCGCACTCGCGCTGAGCTGCTGGTATTCCGATGGATCCGGCAACGTTTCGGCGTCACGGCCACGAGCTCGTCGATTGGATCGCGGAGTACCTCGAGCATCCGGAACGATATCCGGTGCTCTCTCGCGTCAGGCCCGGCGAGATCGCGTCCGCGCTTCCACGGCACGCGCCGGAAGCTGGCGAACCGTTCGAGGCGATCATGGCCGACTTCGAGCGGGTGCTCGTGCCTGGCCTCACGCACTGGAACCACCCGGGCTTCTTCGCGTATTTCGCGATCACCGGCAGCGCGCCAGGCGTGCTCGCCGATTTTCTCTCGGCGGCGCTCAACCAGCAGGCGATGCTGTGGCGCACCTCGCCGGCCGCCACCGAGCTCGAGGAAGTGACGCTCGCGTGGCTGCGGCGGCTGATCGGCTTGCCGGAGGCGTTCGAGGGCGTCATCTACGACACGGCGTCCATCGCGAGCATGCACGCGCTCGTCGCCGCGCGCGAAGCGGCGGTCCCGGGGGTCCGCGCGAAAGGCCTCGCCGGGCGGCCCGACGTTCCGCGCATCCGCGTCTACTGCTCCGAGCAGGCGCACTCCTCGATCGACAAAGCGGTGATCGCCATCGGCCTCGGCCACGAGTCGCTGCGCAAGATCGCGGTGGACGATGCGTATCGGATGCGGGTTGACGCGTTGGACGCCGCGATCGCGGAGGACCGCGCGGCCCTCTGGCTGCCGATCGCCGTCGTCGCCACCGTGGGCACGACGTCGACCACCAGTGTCGATCCGGTGGCGGCAATCGCGGACGTCTGCGAGCGCGAGCGACTCTGGCTCCACGTCGATGCCGCCTATGCCGGCGTCGCCGCGATGCTGCCGTCGCACGCGCACATTCTCGATGGCGCGGATCGCGCGGACTCCCTGGTCGTCAACCCGCACAAGTGGCTGTTCACGCCGTTCGATCTGAGCGCGTTCTATTGTCGGCGCATGGACATGATCCGCGCCGCCTTCGCGCTGACGCCCGACTACCTGATGACGGCGGAAGCGGGCCAGGTGAAGAACCTGATGGACACCGGCGTCCAGCTCGGGCGCCGCTTCCGCGCGCTCAAGCTGTGGATGATTCTGCGCTCCTACGGCGCCCAGACGATCCGCGAGCACCTCAGCGCGCACATCCAGCTCGCGCAGCAGCTCGCCGGCTGGATCGATGCGCATCCGGATTTCGAGCGCCTGGCGCCCGTGCCCTTCAGCGTCGTCTGCTTCCGATGGAAACCTGCCGGCCGGGCGTTGTCCGACGAGGCGCTCGATGCCGCGAACCAGCGACTGAACGATGCGGTCAATCAGACGGGCGAGGTGTTCATCTCGCCGACCAAGCTGCGCGGCCGGGTCGCGCTACGCGTCGCGATCGGCCACATCCGAACGACCGAGCAGCATGTCCGCCGCGTGTGGGATCTGCTTCAAACGCACGCCCACGCGTCGTAACGATGCATGGTTCTACGGTTCCAGCCGCCACATTTCCTTCCACGTCTCTCCGGCGTCGTCGCTCACGAGGGCGACAACGCCGTGCTGTGGAAAGGAGACCATGCGATCCTCGCGCGGTGCGACGAGCAGCGTGAGCAGCCGCGGCAGATACGGAAAGTGGCCCGCGATCAGGATGTCGCGCTTCTCGCCGAGGAGCCGATCGCGCATCCACGTCGGCGGGTCGTCGGGCTGCAAATCCCGTGTCGCCGCGAATTCCGCGAGCGCGTTGCAGGCGCGCCAGAACGCCTCGGCCGTCTGCCGCGCCCTCAGCTTCCCGCTGTGCCACACGACGGTCGGATGCGCGCCTCGGGCCGCGGCGTCCGCCGCCGCGCGCGCCACCG